>OMKS01001872.1_pt1 | contig 18194 bp, 20 predicted proteins | sample 1674721 | NCBI WGS metagenome assembly OMKS01 (sample SAMN06264996, study PRJEB25208) | sediment metagenome | isolation source: hot spring sediment | place: USA: California | collected 2014-09-02
AGCAAAAACAGACCTGCAAGCCAAACAAAATCAACAAGAAAAACTGTCTCAGTTGACCCGCTTACCTCAAAAATCGTTTTCAAGGAGGGGGCAAGTCAATGATCATTCGGCTTGTTCTGTAGATAATCAGCGCCGGATGAGGTCTTGCGGTTTTGTGGTTTCGGTGACGACGGCCTTGAGAAAACGGGAGGTGATGAGTTGTTCGAGTCTGTCGATTTGGTCGGGCGTCAGGTCTTTTGTGCTGATTTGTCCGCCGGCGTAACTGGGGTGGCCGCCGCCGGTGCCTTTGCGGGCGACAAGTCGATGCATCACGTTTTCGGCCGAGAGCCGTTCCTGTTCGGTGCGCAGCGACAGACGGAGCGTATCCTGACAAAACCCGTACACCATCACCCAATCGGTCAGGTCGTCGCGCAACAGCAGATCGGCCACTTCGGCAATCATATCGGCGTTTTCGATGGCGCCCAGATTGGTCACAATGGCGTTGCCGTACACCCGCGCCTGTTTGAGCGCATCCGAGAGCATCTGAAAATAATCACGCCGCACTTTGCCTCGCTGAATCGCGCTGAGCATCCGTAAATTGGCGGACGCAAACAGCTCTGTCAGCGCCTGAATGTCGGCCCGCGACACATCCCGTCCCAGATCCTGTGTGTCCGAACGAATGGCATACAGCATGGCCGTGGCCAGCGGCGTATCAATTTTAATATCCGCCGCTTTGAAATATTCATAGAGAATCGTCACCGTCGCCCCGTAATGACTGCGAATATCGGTAAATCGGCAATGGCGTGTGCGCTGACGGCAGGGATGGTGATCGATCACAATATCCGGCTCAATACCTGCCGGCAGTGAATTATTGCCCGTACCGGGTTGGGTGTCCACCATCGCAAACAATTCAAACGCCGTCGGGTCGAGCTGATCCAGCAAACGCAGGTTCAGACCGAGATACCTGACCAATGCCCGATTTTCGCCGCGGCCGACGGAGCCGCTGTGGGCAATGGAACACTGCACCTCAGCGAGCGCATTGGCCAACTTGCGAAGCGCAACCGCCGCAGCAATCGAATCGGGATCGGGGTTGTCCTGCATCACGATCAGCATCGTTTTATGATTTTCGAGCACCGCCTTAAGCTGATCGATTTTGGTCTTGGCCTTTTCCATTTGTTCGCCTGTGTCCTTTGCGGTTATTTGCCTTTACGAAACGGCCTGAAGATTCGCATCACGTCCGATCTGTTCGGAAATTTTCGCGGCGCCAGCTTGCCCTCGCTGACGCGGGCGACCTCCTCAATGGAATAAAATGCCTTGGGGTTATACATTTGAATAATTCTGATGACATCATTGACGGATTGCCTTTTGATAATTGTGAAAATCAATTTCATTGGACCAAAGGCGCCGCGTCCTTCCATACTCGTAACGCCGTATTTGCCCTGCTTGAGCGATTCAATCAATTGATCGGCGTTCTCATGGGTCATGATCCGCACCAGCACCACGCCCAGCGACATCTTTTCTGTCAGTGTAATCCCGACATAGTTGCCCAAGGCAAAGCCGGTGGCATAGGCCACATAACACATCGGATTGGACAGGTTCTTCATAATCTGCCCGATCGCCAGCAGCCAGATCAGCACCTCCCAAAACCCCGACGCCGCGGCCAGCAGCTTATACCCGCGAGAGACAAAAATCACCCGGGCCGTACCGAGACTGACATCGACAATGCGCGCCGAAAAAATCAGCAGCGGCAAAACAACCCATGCGTAAAAATCAGGATGGGCATTCAACCAGTCAAACAAAACAATACCCTTTCAGAATTATTTTCCGGACTTTTTTGAATTCAAAGCCATTTATTCTTTCGGAAAACATACAGCAACACACACACCGATGCAAGAATGATTCCCCAAAAGCCCCACGGATAGGCCCATCGCCAGGTCAGTTCGGGAAAATGCTCGAAATTCATCCCGAAAATACCGGTGATAAAGCTCAGCGGGATAAACACCGTCGCAATAATGGTCAACACCTTCATCGCGGCGTTCATCCGATTGCTCAGACTGGACAGATAGATATCAAGCATCCCCGAAACCACATCCCGAAAACTCTCAATAATATCCAGTATCTGCACGGCATGGTCATACACATCCCGCAGATAGACGCGCGTGGGCGGTTGGATCAGCGGCGAATCGGTGCGCTGCAGCGCGCTGAGCAGTTCCCGCAGCGGCCAGACGGATTTGCGCAGCAGCATCAGTTCCCGTTTCAAATAATGAATGGAATGCAGCGTCGCGTCGTCCGGGGCGGTCAACAGGCGTTCTTCAATGTCCTCTATCCTTTCCCCCATCGTTTCAAGGATGACAAAATAATGATCGACCACGGCGTCAATCAGCGCATAGGCCAGATAGTCGGCCCCGGCGTTTCGAATGCGGCCTTTACCGGTTCGCAGACGCTGACGAATCTGCTCAAACACATCGCCGACGGATTCCTGAAACGTAATCAGAATGTTATCGCGCAGGATCAAACTGACCTGCTCGCCGGTTACCGCCGCGTTGTCGGCGGTGTATTGAAGCATCCGAAGCACAATAAACAGATACGAGTCATATTCCTCATATTTGGGGCGCTGGCCGGGATGCACGATGTCTTCCAGCGTCAGCGGATGCAGACCGATGTGTTTGCCGATTCGCTCGGCCAGCGACACGTCGTGAACGCCGTCGATATTCAGCCACATAACGCCGGAGGAGGGGGGATGCTTAAAGCATTCATCGGCATGCTCGATGATGTGTTCGTCCAGCCTATCGGCTTCATACACAATGCGGGTGATGCGAATGGGCTGTCCGGTTCGGTCGCCGATATAGACGGGCGTACCGGGAGGCAGACCGGCCTTTTGGGCGGCGGGGGTGTAGAGTTTCGATTTTTTGCGTTTTTTGGACATCGGACTTACTCCTGAACATCGCTTGTTTCTTCAATTAAAACCCCGCGCTGGTTTTTCCACTCCCAGACCTGCACTTGTCCGTCCGGCTTGATTTTCAGGAAATTATTTCGCAAACCGACCCAGCAGCCGCTGTTGGCATACCATTGACCGAACAGGCCGGCGCGATGCGTATGACCGGCGACAAGGCAGTCATACCCCTTTTGAAGACGGTCTTTTTGGTAGAGCGCCAAAATACCTTTGACGCGAGCCGGGTCCTGTGTAGGGGTCAATGATTCCGATACGCTGTGATGCGGCTGGTCGGATATGCCCTTCTCAAACCAGTTGACCGAATTGTTCCACAGCCACATAAACACCCGGCTGACCTTCAGCAGTGCTTTTTCGGTCAGTCCCCCGGCCGAGAGCAGCGGCGAGCCTTTGCGGTCTTCGATGATGCCGGCCAGGATCGCCAGAATCCGCCCCCAGTGCGGCCGGCCGTCGCGATTGAACGGATCGACCTCATGGCCATGCATAAAACGAAACGTTCGCCCTCCGATGTGTCGTGAAAACGGGCCGCTCATCCGCTCAAAAAACGGGTGATTCAGCAGGCCCGTCCCAATCAGATCCGCCACGTCGGCGTCGTGATTGCCGACGACATAGACCGCGCCCATCCGGGCAAAACGCTCGACAAACGGCATCCGGTGGACCAGCACCCGCCCCACATTGGCCTGCCAAAACTCGAACAGATCGCCGAGAATGAACAATTCCGCTCCCTGAGCCTCGACATCATCCAGAAACAAAGAAAACTGCCGCTCCTTGCCGTCGGCGGCAAAATTATCCCGCGATCCCCCGTCGCCCATATGCAAATCGCTGACGACCACAATGTCTCTGGCTTTCGGCATCTTTTAAGATTCCAAACTGATATATGCAATTTTACCTCGTTACTATGCTAAAATCCTTTAACATGAGATTCAAGTATTTTCACAACAAACGTAAAATTAAAGGTGTATTTGTCCAATTCCCGCTGAACCAATACATCCCGCGCTGCCCCTGAGAGACCGCCATTATGGCTGCGTCGTCCCATCTTGAATGGCTTGAGGGAATGAATCAATCCTCTGTTGTGTCGAACTTTTCTTGTGTGTTCAGTCACATCGAACCGGTCGCGCGTTCAAAGGCCGCTTTGGCGATATGATAGTTCCACTGCGTTTCGACCAGAACGCTTTCTGCGCGGGACAAGGCGGCCTGGGCGTCCAGCAGGTCCGTAACGGTGCTTTTGCCGACTTCGTATCGCTGGCGCGTCAAACGCATACTTTCCCGGGCGTCTTTGACCAGGATATCGGCCGCATGCAGGGCCTCAAACGCCTCTGTCAGATGTGAATGACTTGTCCAGACCTCTTGCCGCACGGTCAGGACAAGCTGGCGGAGCTGAGCTTCTTCTCTCGACAGTTCACGACGTGTCCGATCCAATCGATGGCTTCGTTCAAATCCGGTAAACAACGGCAGTTCAAGACCAACTCCTACAGACCAATCATCATCGCCGGGCCAAAATTCCGAATCCCGCCGGCCGTACCGTCCTATGGCTCGCAACACGGGACCAAAATCGCTTTGAGCGGCCGCCACATCGCTTTGAGCGCTGACGATACGCTGAAGGGCGGCTTTCAACTCCGGCCGCTGCTGTATGGCCGATTCGAATGAGGCGTCCAGATTGACTGTGTCCGGCGCGATAACCGATGGCATCGTATGGTCAATCTCTATCGGCAACTCGACCGGCAGTCCCATGGCGGTATTGAGATTGCCCTGGCTGATACGCACCCCGTTTTCCGCTCGGACGACAGCCAATCGCCGGTCGGCCGTTTCCACCCGCATCCGCAGCACATCGGCCTGGACCGCGACGCCGATTTGTCTGCGCTGCTCGGCCAAACGCAGGTGGTCCTCTGCCCGCGCTGCGTTTTCCTCTGCGACCTTTAACGCCTCATAGGACGATAACAGGCTGTAATAAGCCTGCTGAACCATCAACGCAATATCCTGCCGCACTATTTCAGCTTCGTATTTCGAGGCGCCGGCTTTGGCTCGAGCCGCAGTCAGTTGCGCCCGTCGTCGGCCGCTGTCAAGCAGCAGCCACTGCGCAGCCAACCCGCCGCTGTAATCGTCTGTCGGGCCGACGACACTGGTCTGCGGCCCCATCGTACCGCCCAACCCGCCGGGCAGGAAGACATGCGTCTGAAACCGTCGATAGTCGGCGGTCAGATTCACGTGAGGGTAATAGCCTGCCTCTGCCTGTTTAGCCGCATGGCGTGCGGCGGCCAGACCCTCGCGCGACGCCTGGAGCAAAGGGTTTTGTGCCAGTGCAATCCGCACACACGCCTCAAGCGTCAAATCCTGATCCTTCGGAATGAGGTCTGTTTCATCGGTGTGTACTTCCGCAACATCTGACGGCTTTGAAATGGACGGCAGCAGATAACGATTGATGGACGGCGGGCGTTCATACGGCGGTTCAGCGCAGCCGGCAAGAAACACAACGCTTGCGGTTACCCTAATCAGGATACTGACGGTATGTTTCATACTCATTATATCACCTCGAACTGTAAATTGGCTTTAGCCATCTGTCTCGGTAGTCGCCGGTCGGACGCGGCGTTTCAGAGACGCTGCCGCCGTGTCCATCGACGCATAGACCACGGGGATAATCACCATTGTCAAAAACGTCCCCACCAGCAGGCCGCTGGCGGCGGCAATGCCCAACGGACTCATCCGCTCCAACCCGATGGCCAGTTCCAGCACCAGCGGCGTCAGGCCCAGCACCGTCGAAACCGTCGTCATCAGAATCGGGCGGATGCGAAGCCGAACCGATTGGACAATGGCCTCATCCCGTGCCATCCCGTCCTGTCGTGCCTTGAGGATAAACCCCAGCATCAGGATACTGTTGTTAACGACCGTGCCGCCCAGCAGAATCAGTCCCATCATGGCCGGTTGGCACATCGGTTTGTCAAACAGCAGCAGTCCCCACAGCGCCCCGGCAACGGCCAGCGGAATCGCCGCCAAAATCGTAATCGGATGCCGCAGCGATTTGAACGTCGCCATCAGCAGAATATACAACAGCACCAAACCCACCGCCAACGCCTGAACCATACTCTTTTGGGCACGCGCCATATCAGTAACCGTACCGGCCACCTCGATATGATAGCCCTCCGGCGCTTCGATTTCCAACAGACGCTGCTTGACCATGGCGGCGACTTGCTTAATCGTATAAACCCGATTAACAGCGGTAATGTCCAGTGTGTTGCGCAGATGTTCGCGTGTGACGAACGGCTGGTCGCGCTGGGTCTGAACCTGCGCCATCGCACGCAGCGGCAAGGGGCCTGAAGACGTGCTGACATAGATCTGCTCCAGTTGGTCGGGATATTGAATTTCCGATTGTGCGTATTGCACATGAATAGGAATATCGAGCATTCCTTCCAGCCGCATCATAGAAGCGGGCACACCTTTGACGGCGATCTTGAGTTCGTCGGCCACCTGTGCCGGCGAGGTTTGGTAAAGACGCGCAAGGGCCGGATCGACACGAACCATATGCTCGACCTTGTCGAAATACCAGCTTCGTCTAACATCCACCAAGCCCGGCAAACCGTCCAGCGCCTCAAGGCACTCATCGGCCAGCGACGAGACAATCGTTGAATCCGGTCCGCTGACAATAATATTCAGCGGCGCTTTGGTCGTGGCCATCGGCGTAGCCCCGTATTCGTTGATACGGCTGGAACGGACGCCGGGCAGCGCTGTCAATTGTTCTCGCCATGCGTCCTGAATCTGCCAGATGGTTTCGCTGCGCTGCGTCCGGTCAATCAGATGAACGGTGATTTTTGCCGTCTGGGCGGTTGCTCCGCCGCCGCCGAAACTGATTTGTCCGGCCTCCGAGCCGACGACCGAGGAGACCATTTTAACGCCCGGCGTCGCAAGAATGACCGATTCCGCCTGCGACAATACGTTTTCAACCTGAGCCGGCGCGTACTCGGTCGGCGTCTCAAACTCGATCATGCTGATACCGGTATCCATCGGCGGCATCAACTCGCCGCCGACCAGCGGAACGACGATGCGCACCGTGGCAATAAACAGCGCCGCCGCCCCAAGCAGTGTAACGGCCTTGTGCCGCAACGCCCATCGCAATAGGCCGACATACATTCCGGCAAGGGCGCCGACCCCGTGATCCATATTGCCGAAGAAGCGTTCCAAAATGTTTTTCTTTGTTTTTCGCCGCTTGAGCAGCCAGGACGCTGTCAGCGGTACCACCGTCAGCGCGCTGAGCAGTGAGGCCACCAGTGTTGTCACAATCATCAGATTCAAGGGCCGCATCACCTGCTGGGTGTAGCCGCCGGTAAACGCCACCGGAACCAGTACCACCACGGTGGTCAGCATTCCGGCGGTAATTTCCAGCGCCACTTGGTTGGTTCCCACGCGCGCCGCTTCCACAGCGTCGGGTTTGTCCATCTGCTGCCAATGTCGATAGATGTTTTCCAGCACCACCACCGAGGCGTCCACCACCATGCCGACCGCGATAATCAAACCCGAAAGCGTGACCATATTGAGCGTGAAAGGCGAGAGGCTCAGCACCATCAGACTGCCCAGAAAGCTCAGCGGAATACTGACCGCCACGACCGCCGCCGCCCGCGCATCGGCCAGAAAAACAAAAATCACAATAACGGTGATGATGACCGCCTGGCCCAGGCTCTGCTGCATGCCGCGCACGTTGACATCGATCAAGGGCTGCTGGTCGTCGGTAATTTCAAAAACGATATCAGGATAGCGCGCTTCCAGTTTGGGTAAAAATTCCTTGAAGGTACGGATAGCCTCCACGGTCGGACTGTCATCGGGCCGCAGAATGTTGACTGCAATCGCTGGTTTTCCATTTCCGTGATAGAGACTGCGCGGCTGCTGAACCGAAAGACGGACATCAGCCACATCGCGAACACGCAGCAACCCCTGGCCGGTCAATCGCAGCGGCAGGTTGCGAATCTGCTCAAGCGACTCAAATTCGCCGACAATTTTAACAAGGTGTTCCTCGCGTTCGGAATACATCGTCCCTGCCGGGGCGGCGACATTTTGGGCCGCCAGCACTGAAACGACTTCAGGAAGCGTCAGGCCATGGACGGCCAAACGATCCCGGTTGATGCGTACCTGTACTTCGGGCTGGTGGCCGCCGAAAACTTCCACGTCGGCAATGCCCGGCAGTGCAAGAATCTGATCTTTGATCTGGTTTTCAGCCAGCAGGCGAATCTGCGACAACGTTTGCGGACTGTCCGGACGGGGCGACAGCGCCAGCGTCGCCAGCGGCCGTGTGGCGTCGGTAACCTTGAAAATGCGCGGCTCGAAAATATCCGTCGGCAAATCCGCCCGCACACGGCCGATAGCGTTTTGCACATCCAGAACCGCCTGCCCGATGGAAGTATCATAATCAAACTCCACATTGATGCTCGAGACCTCATCGCGCGTCGTGCTGGCCACCTTGACAAGGCCGTCCAGTGTGTTCAGCTCTTTTTCCAGCACACGGGTAATCTTGTCGGCCACATCGCCGGCGGCCGCTCCGGGACGCACAGTAATCACGGCCACCTGAGGCGGAACCGTGTTCGGGAACAAATCCGTCGGCGTGCGAAGCAGCGATAGAACGCCCAGCGCCGCGACGACCATCACCATCGCAACGACTGCATATGGATTGCGAAGGGAAAAACCGGTCAGATTCATTGCCGCACCTCCACCGACAGTCCCGAATTGAGTACCGACCACCCCAGAAATGTGCTGATAACGACCTGTTGACCCGGCTCGACGCCTTCGACCGCGGCTTGATCTTTCTGCTGTTCGATCACACGTACCGGTATTGCTTCAAGCCGACCGTCCTTGACGACAAAGACATGCGATTGCCCTTGGGGGGATTCGGTAACAGCGGCGGCGGGAACGAATGTGACATTTTCTCTTCGTTCCAGCACCAAAGAAAGCGGAATGTAAGCTCTGCCGACCAGCTCATCAGCCGACTCGCCAGTCAAAACGGCTTCGGTCCGCAGCATTCGAGCGTGATTCAACGAAGGATAAAGCGTATTGACGGACGCCTGACGAGTCGATCCTTCCGATGTCGTATAGCTGACGGACATTCCCGCACGCACTTGCGGCACATCCTGTTGCGGAACATCAAACGCCAGCTTGAGGTGGCTGTGATCTTCGACGGTCAGCAGTGATTTTCCGGGAACCGCCAGATCGCCCGGATCGACATGACGCTCGGACACCACGCCGTCAAAGGGGCTGACGATGGAACAATAACTTAGCCGCGTTTGTATCTCCGCCAGCCGCCGCTTCAGCGATACGGCCTGATGCTCCAGAGCGCGGGACTTTTGGCGAGTCGATTCCAGCCGACCGGTGATTTCATTGACCCGCTCCCGGGCCGCTTCCGCCTCTGAGACCGTTGCCGCTCCGCCGTCCTGCAGTTGTTCGATTCGTTCGGCTTCCCGCATCCAGTAATCCAGTGAACTGCCCAGCGATTGAACCGTCGCCTCATTGGCAGCCTGCTCGGCCAGAACCTGTTCGATCTGGGCCTGAACAGAGGCAAGGGTCTCTTTTATCTCTCGGTCATCCAGCGTAATTAGTAATTGGCCGGCCTGAACTCGGTCGCCTTCTTTGACCAAAAGGGATTGAACCGTTGTGGTCAAGCGGGCAGACAACGTCGCGGCCTGCACCGGCTCGGCAATGGCCAGGTAATCTCTGACATGCTCCCATGTTCCCCTGTAAGAGCGGGCGGTATGCACCGCAAGGGGCCTGATCTGAAACCGAGCCGCAGCGGCCAATGCCGCCTTCCTTTGTCGAATCAGCATCCTGGCGCCAAAACCAATCCCGATGATGATGATAATGGCCAACAGGATGTATAGTGTGCGTTTCAGTCGAATTTTCATAGCATTTCCTTTTTTGGACGCTTGTGCTCTCCGGTTCTACCGCAGCGCCTTGAGAAACAACGGCCAGGCCTTTTGGGCCTGCCGCGTCACATCGAAATCGCCGTCGCTGAGATGCCATAAAATCATAGACGGCTGAATCAGTCCCAAAAACAGCACCGCCGCCGCGCCAACATCCACCGTTTCGGCAATCTGGCCGGCGGATTGAGCCTGACCCAGCAGACAAGTTACTTCGTTAAGATACGAACGGATGACCCCCAAAATGCGACCTTTGCGCTCCGGATGGTCGGCGTGAAAATCCCGGGAAAAGATAACGACGGGAATCCCGCGGTTTTCCTGAATCAAGTGAATATGCCGACAAAACAACTGATGCAATCGCTCAAGCGGGTCCTGTGTCTGCTCACGGACGGCCGCGACATTGTCGAACAGCTTGCTGTGTATCAGCTCAACCGTCAGGTTTAATATCTCGTCTTTATTCCTGAAATGACGGTACAGGGCCGAGGGAACCAGCCCCACACGCCGTGCCACCGCGGCAACACCGAGCTGCTGAAGCCCGCCGGCCGAGACGATATCCAGAGCCGCTTGAGCAATCTGTTCTCGACGAATCCGAGTTTTAAGTTTTTCAATAGCCACAATAAACTCACAATGTGAATGAACGTTCACATTATAGCCGCCAGAAAAGCATTGTCAATACCGAAACGCCTGGGAAAAATGAAATCTTCTTAAAAACAGGTTGATTTGACAGAACGAAAACATATAATGTGAGTATTATGTGTTATTGTAACAGAGTGATACAGTCCGAAAAGATTAGTATATGGATAAGGAAAAACTAAAATTTTACGAACTAAAGGCCGAGGTAATTCAGGCCGCGGCCCATCCGATCCGTTTGGCAGTTATCGAGTTTCTGGCCGAAGGCGAACAGTGCGTTTGTGATATTGTAACGTATGTCGGGGCGCAGCGATCCAATGTCTCGCGGCATCTGGCGGTGATGCTGCGGGCCGGGATTCTCGAATGCCGAAAAGAGGGGCTAAAGGTCATCTATTCGCTCAAGACCCCGTGCATTGTGGAATTTCTGGGTTGTGTGGAAGAGGTCTTGAAAGAACGAATGAAAAGCCAGACGGCTTTACTGAGCAGGCTCGCCTAAAACCGTCTCGGCGGAATGCCAACAGCCGTCATCAGCGAGATTAACGTGATGGACTGGAAAAAAGAATCCAAAAAATTAGCCGCGGTAGCGATCGTGTTTCTGGCATGTTTTTATCTGCCGATCCATCATTCACGGTTTGTCAACGCCGTTTTCGAATCGCTGTATCTGGTCAAGTGGTATGCCCGCGAGCATGTCTTATTATGTCTGATTCCCGCGTTTTTCATTGCCGGTGCAATCGGCGTTTTTGTCAGCCAGGCGTCGGTGATGAAATACCTCGGCGCCAAGGCCAACAAGGTGCTGGCCTATGGGGTCGCCAGTGTATCCGGAATGATTCTGGCGGTCTGTTCGTGTACGGTGCTGCCGCTGTTTGCGGGCATTTACAAGATGGGGGCGGGGCTGGGACCAGCGACGGCGTTTTTGTATTCCGGCCCGGCCATCAATGTGCTGGCGATTATTTTGACAGCACGGATATTGGGGCTTGAGTTGGGAATAGCGCGGGCGGTCGGGGCGATTGTATTCAGCGTCGTCATCGGGCTGGCCATGCACTTTATCTATCGCAAAGAGGAACTGGAAAAAAGCAGCGGACAAGTGGCGATGCCCGCACCGGAAGTGTCGCGACCGTTGTGGAAAAATGCGGCGTTTTTCGCGTCGATGGTGGGGATTCTGGTCGTGGCCAACTGGGCGCGAAGCGGCGACGTGCGGGCGATCTTTCTGTGCTGTCCGGGCGGCCTGAGCGCCCATACGATTGAAGGGACGGTGGTTCAGGAAGGCGAGGGTTATGTCCGCGTGGTCGATCGCACCGGCACTGAACATGAAATTCCCGCCGAACAGCTTCAGGCGATAGAACCCGTTGACAAGAATATCGTGTATGAGGCCGTCTTTCGTGCCCGCTGGGGTATTACGGCGGGGTTGCTGGTACTGTTCGGCGGGATGCTGCTGATGTGGTTCAATCGCGGCGAGATAGCCGAATGGGTCGCCACATCGTGGGGGTTCGCCTGGCAGATTCTGCCGCTGCTGCTAATCGGCGTGCTGGCGGCCGGATTCTTGCTGGGTCGGCCGGGCTATGAGGGCATTATTCCCGCCCAATGGGTCGAGCGGGCCGTCGGCGGAAACAGCCTGTGGGCGAATCTGTTCGCCTCGTTTGCCGGGGCGTTTATGTATTTTGCAACGCTGACGGAAGTGCCGATCCTGCAGGGTCTGCTCGGCGCAGGCATGGGCAAAGGACCGGCGCTGGCGCTGCTGCTGGCCGGGCCGGCGTTGAGTCTGCCGAATATGCTGGTCATCCGTTCGGTGATGGGCACACAAAAAACGATGGTATTTGTGGCGTTGGTCGTTGTGATGGCGACTCTTAGCGGATTGATTTACGGTGCGATATAATAACCGCAGGTTTCACAGAAAACACAACGTGGGTTTTTTACAATGGCACAATATACAGTACGTCGGATCGGCGTCATCCATACACCGCATAAGCAAGCTGACGGAACACCGATTCAATCGACCTGTCGCCGGTCAAACTCGAACGCATCGAGGGCAACAAACTGTACATACGCGATGCGGATATGCTGGACGGTACGCCGCTGCTGGATATCAAGCCGTACAGTCCGATGTTTGACCGGTTTGATGTGTCGCGCAGCGGCCGGATGGACCACGTCAAAAACGGACGGAAAATCGCCGACGAACGATTCCAAAAATAAGTTAAAGGGTAAAAGGCAAAAGTCAACATTGTGAATTCAGCCGCAGCCAAGGCTATTTGATCAGGAGACAGACAAATGAAAAAGATACAGATATTGGGAACCGGGTGTCCGAAGTGTAAAAAACTGGCCGAGAACGCCGAAACGGCCGTTAAAGCCGCCGGTGTGGCCGCCGAGATTGAAAAGGTAACGCAGATCAACGAGATCATGGCGATGGGCGTGATGATGACGCCGGCGCTGGCGATTGACGGACAGGTCAAAGTCGTTGGGAAGGTGGCCTCGCCGGGTGAGATTCAGGCCATGCTAAAGTAGCACAAGTCAAAAAACAGAAAGGGTCAGACCATGAGTACGGTTGTAAAAATGGCGATTGTCGGGGGATTGATGGCGGCTATCGGAACGGTCGTCGTACTGAAAAACGGCGGAACCTCAACGTGCTGTCCGCCGGCGATCTATCCGCCCGGCGGCGCCGGCCTGCACGATGAACACGAGGAGCCGGTACAGGCTGCGCCCTCGCCGTCGGGTCTGCCGCGGCTGGTGGAGTTCGGATCAACGACGTGCATCCCGTGCCAGATGATGAAGCCCATTCTTGAAGAGCTGACAAGCGAGTACGACGGCAGGCTGGAGGTGAAGTTCGTGGATGTGCATCGAGAACCGGAAAAGGTCGAACACTTCAAGATTCGTGTGATTCCGACGCAAGTGTTTCTTGACGCCGACGGCAGCGAGTTGTTTCGCCACGAGGGCTTTTTTCCCAAAGAGGATATTTTAGCTACGTGGGCCCAATTGGGGTTCGACTTTGTTCAGCAATGATCGGTTAAACCATAAGGCAATGCGATGCAGGAATTGTTTACGCAATTGACGCGCGCGGTCGAAGGAGTGTGGTTTGCTGCGTTGACCGCGTCGTTTATCTGGGGCGTGTTGAGCATCGTGCTCAGCCCCTGCCATCTGGCCAGTATTCCGCTGATTGTCGGGTTTATCGAAGGGCAGGGGCGCATGACGACGCGGCGGGCGTTTGCGGTTTCAACGGCGTTTTCGATCGGCATCTTAATCACGATCGCACTGATCGGCGTGGTCACCGCCATGGCCGGTCGGATGCTGGGCAGTCTTGGCGCGTGGGGCAATTATCTGGTCGCGGCGATTTTTTTTCTGGTGGGGCTGCATCTGCTGGATGTGATTCCGATGCCGTTTTCAGCGGCCGGCCCCCAAGGCGTCCACCGAAAAGGTATCCTCGCGGCGCTGCTGCTGGGACTGGTCTTCGGCGTAGCGTTGGGGCCGTGCACCTTCGCGTATATGGCGCCGATGCTGGCGATTACGTTTCGGCTGGCTGCAACGGATGTATGGTACGGCGTGCTGCTGCTGGCGGTGTACGGCATCGGGCATTGTTCAGTAATCGTCTTTGCCGGCACGTTTACTAAAGTGATTCAGCGTTATCTAAACTGGAATGAATCCTCCAAAGGGGCGGTGGCGTTGAAACGACTCTGCGGCCTGCTCGTGCTGCTCGGCGGGTTGTATATGCTCTATATTGCCTGAACTCAGTGAGAATGGCATAATTCAATTGAGGACATGCCTTATGTCACAACCAGTCAACAGACGCACATTGATGAATGCGGCCGGTCTGGCGGCGGCAAACCCAGCGCCCATCAGGGAACGACACGCTGGAACAATTGGAACGATGACATCACGAAAGACACCTTCGGCATCAATACCGCCAAAAAACTCGGCATCCGTGTAGCCGAGGCGGCGCTAAAAGTGGTGTAAGTCGTGCCCAATTGCGATTGCGCGTGATCTGCCTGGACGTATGTGGTACGACAACAAATTCTTGTTTAGACGGGAGGTTATGTATGGATCGCAGGACATTTGTCAACACGACACTGGCCGTCGGGGCGACGGCGGCGGGTTTGACCTCGACGGTCAAGGCCCAATCGAACAAACCGGTCAAGATTCTGGGTGTGGCGTGCAGCCCGCGCAAAGGGATGACGACCGCACAGAGCATCCACACGGCGCTCGATGCGGCCAAGGCGGTCAGCGAACAAATCAAAGTCGAGTTTGTCGATCTGGGGGGGCTGAAGTTTGCCGGCTGGACGGCGGACGGGACGTTTGAAAAAGATGATTTTTCAGAGCTGGTATTGCCGAAGCTGACCGATCCGGTTCCGGCGGGATTGATCATCGGTTCGCCGGTGTATTTTCGCAATCTCAGTTCGTTGTGTATGGCGTTTCTGGAGCGGCTTGCGGCGGTGCGAAGCCCGCGGCTGCGGCTGGCCGATACGACAGTCGGCGTGCTGTCGGTCGGGGCCTATCGCAACGGCGGCCAGGAATTGGTCATCGCCCAGATTCAGGCGGCCATGCTGTGCCATCGCGCCAAAATCGTCGGCGGCCAGCCCGCGGCCTTTCAGGGGGCGACGCTGTGGAACAACTGGGACGATGACATCTCAAAAGACACCTTCGGCCTGGAATCCGCCCGCAAACTCGGCGCCCGTGTGGCCGAGGCGGCACTGAAATAAAATAAGAGATACAAACGACAAATAAAAATGAATCATTTTCCGATTTTGGGCTTGATTTTCTTCTAAATATCTGCATATATGTACATATATGCAGATATTATTTGGATTTTTGTAATTATGGACAAAGAAACGAAAATATTAAAGGTTTTGAGTGAATCCAATCGACTGCGGCTGGCGATTTTGCTGGCCCGCGAAGGCGAGGTATGCGTCTGTCAGTTGGCCGCCGCGGTGGATGAGCCGGAGTACAAGGTGTCGCGGCACTTGGGGATTATGCGTGCGGCCGGACTGGTCACGGCCCGGCGCGAGGGGACGTGGATGTATTATACGCTGGCCGAGCCGAGCTGTCCGCTCCAGTCGCATTTGATCGTGTTTCTGAAAACGGGCTTTAACAGCCATCCGACCGTTAAAGCCGACCGCAAACTTCTCAAACAGGTCAAATGCAGAACATAAGAGGCGGACGGATTATTATCCATTATATTTTGAGGCGAAAGATGGCAAAAAAACTGAACGTCTTGTTTTTATGTACCGGCAATTCCTGTCGCAGTCAGATGGCCGAGGGGTGGTGTCGGCACTTGAAAGGCGACGTCATTGAACCGTATTCGGCGGGCATCGAGACGCACGGGCTGAACCCCAACGCCGTCAAGGTGATGGCCGAGGCGGGAGTGGACATTTCTAAACAGTACTCCAAACATCTGGATCAAGTCAAGGAGATGGACTTTGATTATGTGGTTACCGTCTGCGGCCACGCCAACGAAAACTGCCCGATGTTCCCGGGTAAGGCCAAAGTGATTCATGTCGGTTTTGACGACCCGCCGGCATTGGCCAAAAACGCCAAAACCGAACAGGAAGCGATAGACTGCTACCGCCGCGTACGCGATGAGATTCGGACCTTTATCGAGCAATTACCGGAACGACTGGAAGGTTGCTGAAAGCGAGATGAATCATGAAGAAGAAAAAACGAATCCTGTTTTTCTGCAAGCACAATTCCTGCCGCAGCCAGATGGCCGAGGCCTTCCTGAAGCATCGGACAGGCAATCGATTTGATGTTTTCAGCGCGGGGCTGTCGCCTCGCCCGATTCATCCGCTTGTCTATACGGTGATGGATGAGGCGGGCATTGACATTCGAAAACAGACCCCCAAGAGCATCGATCTGTACCTGGGCCGTGAACCGCTGGATGAGATCATTATTGTCTGTCAGGAGTCTGAGGCCGAGTGTCCGCGGCTGTATCCGTTCGCTCTGCATGTCGAGCGCTGGCCGCTGCCTGACCCGGCCCTTGAAAAAAACGGTTCAGAGGCCATGTTGGAAGTCTTTCGCAAGACGCGCGACCGGATCAAAGAGAACATCAAGATATGGTTGATACAGCACAAGGAACAATAACAATGGACGAAAAAACCAAAGAACTGATTGCGTTGGGGGCGTCTGTGGCGTGCAACTGCCACCCGTGCGTAAAGTTTCACACCGACAAGGCCCGAAAGATGGGCATTGACGATGCTGAAATCAAGACAGCTTTCGACGTCGGCAAAATGGTCCGTCAAGGCGCCGCCGGCCAGATGGACGAACTTTTACGTAAGTTTCAATAAGAACGGAGCATTAAAAATGGTGGCGGATAACAGCGAAAAGATCAGACAAACCGTGCGGCAAGGGTATGGCGACATTGCTAAAGGCGCCTCAAACTGCTGCTGCGGCACAGCGTCGCCCGATAAACTGGCAATGGCCGTTGGCTATACAGAGGACGAATTGCAGACCCTGCCGGAAGGGGCGAATATGGGCCTGTCCTGCGGCAATCCGACGGCCATCGCCGACCTCAAACCCGGCCAGACGGTACTGGATTTAGGCAGCGGCGGGGGATTTGATGTGTTTATCGCCGCACGTAAGGTCGGCCCGACCGGCCGCTCGATCGGCGTAGATATGACGCCGGATATGCTCAGCAAGGCAAGATCAAGCATGGCGACCTTTACCCAAAAAACAGGGTTGTCGAATGTCGAATTCCGATTGGGTGAGATTGAGCATCTGCCCGTGGCGGACAGCAGCGTGGATGTGGTGATCTCCAACTGCGTGATCAATCTGTCGCCGGACAAGCCCCAGGTCTGGCGCGAGATCGCCCGCGTCCTCAAGCCCGGCGGCAAAGCCTGTGTGTCCGACCTGGCCCTGAAACATCCGCTGCCGCAAGCCGTGCTGGATTCCGCCGCGGCATTGGTCTGTTGTGTCGCCGGGGCGGTGCTGATCGAGCAAACCAGGCTGATGGCGGAGCAGGCCGGACTGACCGATATTCAAATCGAGGAAAAGGCCTACGGCATCGAAGTACTGGCCGAGTGTAACGACCCCTTGTATCGACAGGTTAAAGAGGCCTTGCCGCCAGGCCGAAAGCTTAGCGACTATATTGTCAGTGTCAATGTGACGGCGAAGAAATGAACCCAAGAACATAAATTAACTTCTGCCTTCTCTGTGACCTCTGTGGCAAAAGAAAAGGAAGATAACAATGACCGAAAAACTGGAAACCAAAAAGCTGAACGTCTTTGAACGTTACCTGACAATCTGGGTCGCCTTGTGCATTGTCGGCGGCATCGTGCTGGGCAAGATCGCTCCGGGTGTGGCCGAGACGCTGGACGGGATGGCCATTACGGTCGATGGGGCGCCGGTGGTGTCGATTCCGATTGCCGTTGCGCTGTTTTTTATGATGTACCCGATCATGGTCAAGATTGACTTTGCCGAGGTCGTCAAAGCGGGCAAAAGCCCCAAGCCGGTCGCGCTGACGCTGTTTGTCAACTGGTGCATCAAGCCGTTTACGATGTTCGCCATCGCGTGGTTTTTCCTCGGCGTGGTCTTTAAGGGCTTCATTCCCGGCACAGAGATCGTCAAAGACGGCACGGAGGTCGAGCTGTACCGCTCCTATATCTCGGGGGCGATTCTGCTGGGCATTGCCCCGTGCACGGCCATGGTGCTGATGTGGGGCTATTTGGCCCGCGGCAACCAAGGCCATACGCTCGTGATGGTCGCGATCAATTCGCTGACGATGCTTGTCCTCTACGGCGTCCTCGGCGGCTGGCTGCTGGGCGTCA
>OMKS01001874.1_pt1 | contig 18185 bp, 12 predicted proteins | sample 1674721 | NCBI WGS metagenome assembly OMKS01 (sample SAMN06264996, study PRJEB25208) | sediment metagenome | isolation source: hot spring sediment | place: USA: California | collected 2014-09-02
ATGCTGAGCGCCTGGGAAAGCGGGGACGCGGCAAAGATGGAATCCATCGTGAGCATGAGCCTGAAGGGATACCCCGATATCCTGTTCGTGGATGACGAACCGGTCCTGACAAACCTTGCCCGGCAGATGCTGGAAGGTCTCGGCTATACGGTCACGACCACTACGGACAGTGAGCATGCACTGGTTCTGTTCCGTTCAGGACCGCACCTGTTCGATCTGGTAATCACGGACATGACCATGCCCAAGATGACCGGAGAGATGCTTGCACAGGAACTTCTCAGGATCAGGCACGATGTCCCGGTAATCCTGTGTACCGGGTACAGTGCCAGCATGTCAGAGGACAGGGCCATCGAGATGGGGATCAGGGCTTTTGCCCTCAAACCCCTTCTGAAGAGGGACCTTGCGAATAAGATCAGGTCGGTGCTGGATAAGGAAATGTAGCAGGAGGAGATGATACTGTCTCTATGTGATCGCACCTGAAGGTGTTCCCACAGGGAATGGAGTTGTAGGAGGATTTTTTTCTGTGTGGGAGCGGCTTTCCGCCGCGATTGGAGGATGAAGAATACTGGTATGACTCAAGATGGTAAAGCGCCGCAGCCCGGCAGTAAGGCTCTGAGGAAAGGGCGATGGTCAGAAACTGGAAGGTATTATATTCTCACCACTGTAACTCATTTGCGGCAATCTTTATTCCAGGATTTCAGATCCGGCAGGATTGTTGTTGAAGAGATGAGAAGGCTGGACCGGGATGGATATGTCAAGTCAATGGCCTGGGTGCTTATGCCTGACCATCTTCACTGGCTGATAGAGATCGGACAGGATTCTTCGCTTCCCAAAATAATGATGTATGTAAAAGGCAGGTCAGCTTATCGAATCAATAAAGAAATACAGCATCATGGCAGGATCTGGAACAAAGGTTACCATGATCATGCCCTGAGGAAAGAGGATGATGTCAAAATATAGCCCGATATATCGTCACCAATCCATTAAGAGCGGGACTGGTTCGGCACATCGGACAATACCCCCTCTGGGACGCTGTCTGGCTTTGATTATTGGGAGATCGGTCCTGCAATCGCACCTGAAGGTGCTCCCACAGTGTTCAGAGTTTGAAATTAATTTTTTGTGGGAGCGGCTTCAGCCGCGATTTTGCTGTGACAGGGATTAATAGTATCGCGGCTTTAGCCGCTCCCACAAAGTATCAGATGTTCCCTCTTTGCTGACCTTTTTAAAGTTCAGCATTCACTTTGTATCTCAAGACTATGAAACATGCTCCAGGGCGATCTTCAGCATCCGGCGGATCGGTTCTGCAGCGCCCCACAGGAGCTGGTCCCCCACGGTGTACAGGGTGAGATATTCAGGAGAGATATTGAGCTTCCTGATCCTGCCGACCGGAACGTCGAGTCTGCCTGTCACAGCTGCCGGGGTGAGGTGTTTCAGGGTCTGTTCCTTTGTGTTGGGGATCACCTTCACCCAGTCATTCGCCTGAGAGATGATCCCTGATATCTCGTCGAGCGGGACATCTCTGGTCAGTTTTATGGTGAGTGCCTGACAGTGGCAGCGCATGGCTCCGATCCTTACGCACAGCCCGTCGATGGGGATGGTTTTTTGTGTCCCGAGGATCTTGTTCGTCTCGGCAATGCCTTTCCATTCCTCTCTGCTCTGACCGTTTTCCAGTTCCGAGTCGATCCAGGGCAGCACGCTACCGGCAAGGGGAAAGCCGAAATTCGCTACAGGGAAGTCGCTTCCGCGCATGGTCTCTATCACGCGTTTGTCGAGATCGAGTGCTGCACTGGCCGGATTGTCCAGCAGGTCTTTTGATGCAGTGCCGATACAGGCCATCTGCTCGATGAGTTCTCGCATGTTCTTTGCTCCTGCACCTGAGGCCGCCTGATAGGTCATTGAGGTGATCCACTCCACCAGGCCTTTATGGAACAGCCCGCCAATTGCCATGAGCATGAGGCTCACCGTGCAGTTCCCTCCGATATAGTCCTTTATCCCGGATGAAATCGCCTTGTCGATAACGTCCCTGTTCACCGGGTCGAGCACGATGATGCTGTCATCTTTCATGCGAAGTGCTGATGAGGCATCGATCCAGAAGCCCTTCCATCCACCCTGGCGCAGCTTGGGATAGACCTCTTTTGTATGGTCGCTTCCCTGGCAGGTAACAATTATGTCGGCTGAAGAGAGCTGCGTGATATCGTATGCGTCCTTAAGCGGTGGAATATCGAGCCCGATATCCGGCCCAAGTTGACCGACCTGAGAGGTGGTGAAGAAAACAGGCTCAAACCCGGTGAAATCTTTCTCAGTAATCATGCGATCCATAAGAACAGACCCAACCATGCCACGCCAACCGATAAATGCTGCTCTGACCATGTGACCATCCTCTCCTTGTTGTGATTTTTTGTGCAATCTCTGTCTTTGATGCAGCAGTTTCTCTGAAAGACCCATACCGGGAAAATATCTGTGAGTCAATGAGCAGTACCACTGGGCGGGAATGGTGGCGGGGATTCAGTGCAAGGTATTGCGTATCTTTCCAAACACTCCATTACTCAAACTTCCCGACACATCAGGGCTGTCATTCCTGCCCAGTGCCTGTTTCTCATGTCTTAATCTGCGGCCTTCTGAATGTTATGGCCAGCACAAAGCCGGCAGCTAATAAAGCGGACTCTATATACAGGGCAGTGCTGAAACTGCCGGTAAGTTCTTTAGAACGGGCGAATACATAGGGGCCTATAATGCCTGCAAGAGCGCATGCGGTAAAGATAGTGCCGTAGATTTTTCCTATATGCTCAGAGCCGAACTCGTCGGCAACAAAAGCAGGCATGGATGCCAGTGCCCCTCCGTAGCATGCAAAGAGATAACAGGAGACCGCGGTGAACAGGATCACCTGGCTGGTATTGGCAAGAACTATGTATCCGGCAGCCTGCGTGAGGAACAGAGCTGCGAATATTGCTTTCCGTCCTGCAGTATCTGATATCCATGCCCAGAAGAGCCTTCCCATGCCGTTAAATACAGCAGCAAATGCAACAACACCCCCTGAAGCAATGACAATGGCTTTCATCCGGTCTTCATCGAGCGCTCCTCCTGCCTCAGCAGTCATGACATCCTGAGCCATGGGCGAGAGCTGTGATATCAGACCGAGGCCGGCTGATATGATAACGAGCAGCATCAGCCAGAGTGTCCAGAGCTGCGGGGTCTTAACAGCCTGAGGAAAGGTGAATGATCCCTGTATTGTATGCATGCCATGAACTGTATTGGCCGGACCTGAAGGTGCCCATTTCTCGGGCGGATTCTTCAGAACCGTCACGGCACTCAGCACAAGACAAAAGCTGATCGCCCCCCACCAGAAGAAGGTGTCGGCAACGCCGATCTTCATGATAAGCGACGGGCCTGCGTTTCCCATGATAAATGAACCTAAACCGTAGCCCATTACTGCGAGCCCGGTCATCAGGCCCCGCTTGTCCGGGAACCAGCGTATCAGGGTGGTGATGGGGGTGACATATCCGAACCCGCCGCCCAGACCTGCAATGATCCCGTAGGCAAGGTAGAGAAGCCCTATATTGGCATAGATATTCGCAAGACCCGCAAGGACAAGGCCTGTGCCAAAGAGTATGCCCCCTATGGTGCCTACGAATCTCGGCCCTTTCCTGTCTACCAGAATACCTCCGGATGCTACGGAGAGGGCAAACATCGCGGCATAGATCATGAAGGCGCCCTGCGTCTGGGTCTCACCCCATCCGTGAGCAGCCATCATGGGTTTTTTGAATATGGACCAGGCATAGACCGTTCCCAGGCATAGCTGCATAACGACAGCTGCTACAGCTATCCACCAGCGTTTTGTCTCCATATTGCTCAGTTTCATATGATCCTGAAGTCGCTTGTGTAAGTTTGTGAACCAGATCAGAATAACGACGAATGTCTAGTTGTGTAAAGTACAATGTGATTATTGTCTGAGAAAAAACCTTTCCGGTGCAGGCAGGTAATGGTTTTTAGCGTAGATATTCAGAGGTCTTCCTTCAAGAGGGCTCTTCTTTGAGATACTGGGTGATCTTTCTCCTGATGGATTCGGGCAGCCTCACCCCGAGAGCAGACAGGCGGGACTCGTATTTCTTGAAGGATATCATGTGCGGCGAGGTTGTGGTGAAGATTCTCAGGTATGACTGTACGCTTCCTTCGAGCTCTTTCCTGAAAAGGATGTCCCTGTTGAGCAGGTCTTCAACAGGGGCGATGAATCTGTAATTTATTGAGCGGCACATGGACCGGTATGCAACGAAACGCTGCGTTGTCTCGCACTCGTAATTCTTTTCCCTGATGCTCTTTTCCACCAGGTCGAGATTGATGCAGTCTAAGATGTCGAAATCGAATCTTGTCCCCAGGATCTCGCTGATGATTCTCATTGCACGTCTGGACCGTTCACACTGACTGAAATCCCCCTGACATTCAGTCCCGCACCGGAAATAAATAACAAAATCGATATCCGATGTATTGTACGAGATCCCCATGTTGACCGACCCCATTACATCCATGGCAATAGGATCCTTTATCTTGTCCTTGAAGAGCTGTACAACCTCTTCGAGCATGTCGATCCTGTCTTCTGTCTCGGGTGTCTGAAACATCCTGAAGAATCTCTTTATGTCGTTGAAGAGCTCGATCTCGGGGATATGGGAATATTTTACGGTGTTGGTGTCAAAGTTCTGCATATTTCTCAGGTATGTGTATCTTTCGGTATCGATGATCTCCTGTGTGAGCGTTCCATCCTTAAGATAATAATCGGCGATGTCAAAGACATTTCCATTGGAGATCTTCCTGAAGATAATCTTTTCAACTCTCTTTTCCGTGAGTTCGATCTGATGAAAGAACCCTCCCTCCGAGACCTCGCCGGTTGCAGAGGTGACCTCGCCGAAGTTGGAAGGGTTGAGAAAGAGCGTGCCCGAGTTGTAACGGACCCCCCAGGCATTGTGGGCGTGGCCTGTCAGGCATAGAAGGACATGGTTGTTGTCGCAGTAATCCCTCAGCGATGGCGAACCCACCGGACCGCCGTAAAATGCGGTGTCGTGTATCCCGTATGCAGGCTGATGGGTTACGATCACATCGGGATGTACAGCCCTGAAGAACCGGTACATCTCGTTTTGCTGCTCGTCGGCACCCATGCCCGCCCGGTAGTTCACTATATAACGTTCCGGGATACCGGCTGTCCAGATTGCTGCTCCCCCATATCCGCCAATCCTGAGCTTTTCCCTCTGATGCCAGTGAAGGTGAAGGTCATGTTCATGCAGTGAGGTGAATCTGAGATCCATGTCGTAGTTGCCCGGGAGACATAGGATCTGCGATTTCTGCCTGATATCCAGTATATCCTTGAGCACCTTGTATTTCTGCTGCATGACCCTGCGTGCGCGAATCGTGTACTGCTGGTAACGTGTTCCGAAATGCTGGATCTCTTCAGATACGTTGGGGCATTCCAGGAGTTCATCGACAAAGTCTTCGATCAGCATGTCCTCTTTTTCCATCTTTCTGCGCAGCCCATGGAAGTAGGACTGGAGTTCGTGATAGCGGATAGAGGTTCCCATATTGTAGAAAGGGATGTCGATCAGGTCGCCTGCGATTATGTACATGTCTGCAATGGTCCCAAAAAGCAGGCTTTTTACCTTATCGAAATCACCATGGATATCCGTTGCATATATGAGTCTCATCTTTACGTATATCGGTAGGGCACTTTTAAAAATAAACATGTCTGTGTCTTGAATGCATGCGTTTGCAAGATCCTGAGTGCAGACCTTTGGTGGTTTCTCAGCAATAGGTGAGGATAGGCCAGTTTCTCTCTTTTGCAATCTTCCTGAGGATATCATTGGGCTCCACTGCATGGGGGTTGCCCACCATCTCGAGCATGGGGATGTCGGAGTGATGGTTGCCATAGGCGAATGAGCGCAGCAGATCGAGGTCGAGATCATGAGCAAGTCTGGAGGCATATTGTTTCTTGTTGATGCCTGAACATACAGGTCCTTTGGCTCTGCCGGTGAGAAGCCCGTCAGGGCCGGTCTCAAGTTCGGTACAGATCAGAAAGTCGAACTCCAGGTCTTTGACCACGGGTTCGAGGAGATATCTGATCCCTGCCGAGATCAGGATCAGGACATGGTCCTGCTCTGCGTGTTTGTGAACCCTGGCAAGAATCCCAGGCGCCAGGTGCGGTTTGATTATATCGTGGTAATAGTCGTCTGCCCCGGCCTGAAAGAGCTCGAGCGGCTTGTTTCTGTAAAAGGTCAGCAGCAGGTGCGTCATGGTCTCGTCCGATATGAGGTTTCTCTTGTAAAAGAAATTGGCGAAAAGGATCTTTGCGACATAGGCAGCCGATATCATGCCTTTATCCCACAGGTAGCGGATGCCGAGCTTGGGGCTCTCCACCATGAGGAGTGTCTTGTCGAAATCAAAAAATGCGCCCACGGATTTGCGTCTCATCGATGGCTTCAATCTCCTGTATGCAGGTAGACTCAGATATCCTTGAGCATGCGGTTTGACGCAGAGGTCTTAATGGTATCGGCAAAGGCCTGCATGCTTTCGAACAGGGCATCGAGCGCGTCTGTCCTTGCCACAGGGATAGTGTCGATCCCTGTGTTATCCAGAGTTTCCATGATAAACCCGATGCTGTAATCGTTTATATCTCTGGCAGGCTGATAGGCCTCTTCTTCTGCTGAATCAAGGATGGTGATGGAGACCAGGGAAGATTCAGTAAGATCGTCCATGATATCGCGGACCAGGCGTATCGGGATCTGAAGGGATTCACACAGCTGTGTTGCGCTCAAGGGTCTGCCCCCGCCAATGAAGTTCTTGACCAGTGCATGGAGGACATGAAGGCTCAGTATTTTCTTAAAAAAAGGGCTGATCCTCTTTCTGTCCGGGTCGAACTCGTAGTCATTCACATGCTGGTGGGCAAAGGAGAGCTCTGCCCCGAAGAGTACTATATACCAGCTAAGCTGCAGCCATATCAGAAACATTGGCAGTGCAGCGAAACTGCCGTAGATGGCATTGTACTTTGCCACCCCGACCTGGAACAGGATATAGACCTTCTGTACGATGACAAAGATCGTGCCTGCGGCAATGCCTGCGAAGAACCCCGAGAAGATGCCGACCTTCCTGTTGGGCATGAAGAGGTAGATAAAAGCGAAGAGTATCCAGATGAGGCAGTATGGAAGAGCCTTTATAATCAGAGCGATGAGCGGGCTGAATACACCGAGCAGTGCAATCCTTCCGGTTATCTGTTCAAGGTGGGTGGCTATCATCAACGTGGCGCTGCTTGACATGATCAGCAGAACCGGTGCGATCAGGATCATGGACAGGTAGTCGCTGAATTTTCTTCCAAAGGAACGGGCCTTTTTTATGCCCCAGATATCGTTGAAGGATTCTTCGATATGGCCAAGGACACTGATGACCGCCCAGAGGAGAATCACCACCCCTACACCTGCGATCAGTCCGCCTTTTGTGTTGTCCAGCATGTTCCGGGAAAACTCGATCACCCTCATGATCACTGTTTCCTGGCCCGAGAATTTTTCCATAAGCTGCATCTCGAGCTTCTGCTGAAAACCGAATCCCTTGGCAATGGCAAATGCCATTGCCGCTACCGGAACCACGGACAGCAGAGAGTAGAATGTAAGCGCCGAGGCCCTTAGAGGGCACTTGTCCTCGATGAATTCCTTGATGGAAATAATGAAGATCCTCAGATATTTGATGAGAAAACTTTTTGTCTTTTCAAGGTCTGTAAGTCGTATTCTCCAGATATCGGTCTTGATGAACTCGACAACGGCAGTTATCATCTGCGCCGGATCTTTCATGGGCAATACCTCCTCATAAGTTTTCTGCAGGCCCATCTCAGTCGCCTTTGATGCTGCCCCGTGATCCATCATCTTGTGGTCTCTTATTACCTGAAGCCCGGTGATTAATCAAATACGGCAGAGAAGCCTCTTATTTCAGGCAAAGTTCTGCGCGAGAGTCACTTATCCCCTCTTTCTTTTCCGGGTCCAGGGGCGAAGACGCCTCTATCAGGAAAATCCTGTCCGGATTAATGCTTTGCGTTTGTATAAGGAAGTTCTTTACCTGTTGTGCTCGCTGGGATGCAAGCAGCCTCATATCGCTGACGTTTACCTGTATATGTTCTTTTATCAGCCGTTCCATCTCAGGTGCCGGAAGCGAGGCGGCAAGACCCAGTGCGGTCGTGGGTTTCTCAAAGGTCTCGGCTTTATACGCCTGACTGAGATAGTGCTCGTATTCATCCGGGTAGATCACTACTTCATCTACCGAGATTGCGTGCTGACCTTTCTTGATGAGGTCCATGAGCTTGCGCGATTTCAGTTTTTTCTCAAAGAAATACTGGATAAGGCCACTTTGGTCATGCTCGGTGTTTGCATACCCTGTTATCTCAAGGGTGATAGAGGGCTTGTCTCTGAGTATCTGCACCAGGAGTTCAATCTTTTCCTGTTCCGAAGAGGCGAAGGTTGACCTTCCAGGGTCAAATTCCACATTGCTTAGATTGTCAGCCCCCGGATACATGGAGGAGAGAAGGGAAAACGGTGATGTAGCCGCTTTCTTGACGATGTTTACGAGTACCTGGAGGATGATCTTCCCTATGCTGAATTCAGGGTCGTCTGTCCTGCCGGTAACCGGAAGGTCGAGGGATATCCTGCCGGCGGGGTCTTTCAGCAGAGAGACGGCAAACAATACCGGCAGATCCAGCGCATCAGCACTGTCCACTTTTTCTCCGAAGGTGAACTGGTCGAGGAGGACTTTGTTTTTGGAATCCAGGTTTTTGTTGTCAATGAGGTAAGTAAGATCAAGAGAGAGTTTCCCTTTTTGTATGGTGTTGCCGACATATTTGCCTGAATAGGGAGATGCCGGACTCAGATCTATGTCTTTGAAGGTGGTATGCAGGTCTACGAAGAGATCTTCGGAAAGGGGGTTGATCTTGCCTGTGATCAATAACAGGGCGGAATTGTCCAGACTGGCGGAAAGATCAACATCTGCCGCCTTTGTTTCCATTGAGGTGAGTCCTGTGATCGATCCCTCGATGTTTTCCAGTTGAGTGGAGAAATAAGGTTCTATGTGTCGGTCTATGAAAGAGACCTTACCGTTTCTGATCGAGACCTTTTCAATCTGGATGGTTTCATTGCCTCTGCTGCCCTTTTCTTCAGCGGCGCTCCCGGATTCATCTCCTTTCCTGATCACGGTGTTCAGATTCAGTTCGCCTTCAGGGTTGACAATGACATGTGCAAAGAGATCTGTTAACGCAATCTCTTCAATGGCAATATGGGCAGGATTGAACCCCATGTTCATGCCGTTGAAGCTCAGGGATTTCCACGAGATGAAGTCATCTGTTCGTTCCTTGTCCACCGAGGCGAAATCTGAGAGAGCGGCGTTTCCCTTAAAGGTTGCCTGATACTGTTCATCAGGGCCGGTCTTGAGGGTAAAGAGGCCTTTGGCCGCAGCACTTCCTCGTGTGATCATGATCCTGATCTGATCGGAGAAATAGGGCTCAACCCATGCAGGCTCGATGGCATCCACGCTGATGGTTGCATCACAGAAGACAGGTGCAATACCGAATGCCGCACTGGCCGAGACCGAGCCTTTCTTGTTGATGCGTAATGCAGTTTCAGCGGTTGCGGGTTTGTCGCCTGTTGTGGAGAAGCCCTTGAGCGTGAATAGGATGTTGTCGGCTCTGATGTCAACCGGTTCCGTTACAGCCTCATCCGAAAAGGTGAACATGCCGTCTTTCAATCCGATCTGATCGATAATCAGGTTCAACAAGATCTTGTCCTGGCGCTGTTCGGTGATCTCTTCCTGTTCGGGCTTATCCTTTACAATGGATGCGATGTTGATGTTGCCATTTTTGTCCCTCCTCACCGTTGCCACCGGCGAAGCAAGTCGTATGTCTGAGAGATGGACAGTATTGCGGAGAAATTCAGACTGTGCAATATCGACCCCGATCAAGGGGATGCTCAGGATTTCGAGGTCCATTGTGTCCGTGATCGTCAGATTGCTTATCTTAAGTCTTCCTGAACCATCGAGGGACGGGGGTCTGTCTCTGAATTGGGTATAGGAGATCTCGGCCTGCAGATCAAGGGTTCCGGACGGGATCTTTATCTCGACCTCTTTCGGCATGTACTCCATATAGTAAGGGATATCGATCCCGGCGAAACTGATCCGGAAGATAGTCTCAAGAGAATCATCGAAGGGTTTTGTCTGTCCTTCAAATACAGTACGGGTTCCATTGATGACCGCCTCTATACGGGGTTGGGTAAAGACCGCGGCATCTTTGCCGATATTGGACAGAAAAGGCAGGGATACCAGGATTTCCGATATCTGATGGCTTGTGTTCATGGGTGAATCCACAATATCTATCCTGCCACCGGTCACCTTGATATTGCCCAGAAAGAAGCGCGCCGGTTCCTTGTTTGTGCTTTCAGTGGGAACAGGTGTCTGCATGAGGTCGGAAAAATTGTATTGCTGCGGACCCTGGCGGACTATCTTCACATAAGGATTCTGCAACCTGATCTCTTTCAGAAACAGCGCCCTTTTCATGGCAGAGACAGCCTGAAGGTTCACATAGAGTTCATCGAGAGAGACGAATGTCGCGTCGCCCTGCAGGTCTTTTACCTCGAGCCATTTTATGCTTGCGGAAAGCGTATACGGGTTCATGTCGATATCCCCGATGGTAACCGGCCTTTTTAATCTCTCCCCCAGGTTCTTTTCAAGGACAGGCTTTAAGACCGCAGGCAGGATGTAGAAGCCTGCAATGGTATAGAAAAGCATGAATGTTATTATACCGAGCAGTGTCTTTCGTCCAGTGCTCATGATTTCCCCCTGACGGTCATCGCCGGTTGGTCGGATCCGCTTTGGCGGAAGGCAGAAAAAAGCTCACAGTTAAAGGCCCTGCGCTTAGTACCTTTCCTGACACTCAGCGATTCTGATTAAATGTCATGCAGATAATAATATCCGACTCTGAGAAGAATGCAAAAGAAAAACTTTGTACAGTGTTGGATTCCCTTCGATGTTTCTGGCTCAACGAGACTCACCCCTGACCGGGCAATGATTGCCTTGCCGGTGAAGATCTTGAGAGATAAGGGACGTAAAAATATTCTACACAGCACACCAGGTTTTCATCTGCTGTCTTGTCTGTGCGGTAAACCCGAAGGATAATGCCCTGGGTCTTTGCAGTATACATATTCCAGAATTAAAATAAGCAGATATACCCATAAGAAGCGAATTTCCATAAAGGTGGTTTTCTCCCCCGGGCAGCTTCGAAAGCTTAATGTTTTTTCCTGAAGAGCCGAATGATTCAAAGAGGAGTTGCTGATGATAGATCTGGAAAAGATGAAGGTCCTTATTGTTGATGATTCCGAAGGCATGCGGAAATCCATCCGCGGTATGATGATGGTATTGAAATACGGCAATTCTTTCCATTTTGGAGAGGACGGCAAAGAGGGATGGCGGATATTAAAGGAAAAACCCATCGATCTTGCCATCCTCGACTGGAACATGCCCAATATGAACGGTATTGAACTCTTGGATCTTATACGGGAGGACCGTAAACTTCGTGACATGCCGGTTGTCATGGTGACTGCGGAGGCTAACAAGGAGATGGTTGCGGAAGCGGCTGAATCGGATATCGACGGGTATATCCTCAAGCCGCTGACTATCCAGTCCATCGGTGACAAGATTGCGCAGGTAATCGACAAGGTGAACAATCCCAGCCCGATGGTTATGCATCTGAGAAAGGCGAGGGCACTTGAAGAGGCAGGGGACATAGATGCTGCCATTGTAGAGGCGAAAAGGGCTGTGTTTTCTGATAATAAATCATCGCGCCCGATACGGGAGCTTGCTTATTACTACTATAAAAAGGGACATATCAATGAGGCAAAGAAATGGTTTATGCATGCCGCTGATATGAACAAGCTCGATGTCTTTGCCTATCACTATCTCGGACAGATCTATCTTGAGCGCAATCAGATCGAAAAGGCTGCTCAATGTTATCATCAGGCCATGAATATCAGCCCCCGTCATATAGACCGGGCACTGGATTTCGGAAAGATTCTCGCGAGAAAAGGGATGCATGACAGTGCCAGGAAAGTCTTTAACAAGGCGCTCTCGCTTACAGACGACCCCTTGAGCCTTCATGAGGCTCTGGCTGATTTCAGTTACGAAAACGAGATGTATTCCTATTCGATAGAGCTCATGAAATATGTCGTCAGGCATGTCAGAACGCGCAGCGATCTGTTTTTAAAAATCGGCAAGGCATATGAGAAGACAGGGGAATACAAAGAGGCCCTGCAATATTTCCTAGAATCCGCCAAGACTGATGATGGCATAGAGGTAAAGCTGCATATCGCTGAGATCTATCTTCTCATGAAACAGAAATTGCGGGCTGAAGGTGTTATAAAGACAATTCTAGAGATTGATCCCTATCATAGTGAAGCAAGAACCCTTCTTCGGAAGTGTTTATAATGACCAGAGAAAAGAATGAAGAGCCTCGCTGCAAGCAGCGTACATATCATCTGAATAAACGGAGAGCTTACGTGAAAAATCAGGACAGTGTATTTCAGGCAATTTCGGAAATTACAGAGATATCGAATAATCCGAGGCTTCGTTTTAAATCCAAGATGGATGCTATCCTCGGCGTTGTTGTTTCATGCTTCAATACAGAGCAGGCATCTCTCATGGTCATGAAGAGTGCAAATACGCTGGAGGTTGTCTCCTCGATAAAGCCGGGGCTTGTCGGAATAAGGCAGACCCTCGATCATGACAGTCCTTCTTCCTGGGTCGTGAAGAACAAGAAGGTATTCTACAGCAAGGATCCGGGAAGTGATACCATGTTTCAGAAAAGGTTTGAACACTACAAGAAGGATGCCTATCTGCTTGCGCCTGTAATGTGCAACAACAAGGTGCTGGGTGTCCTGAGTATAACGGAAAAGATGGATTCGGACAGGTTTACCCGCCACGATCAGGAGATGCTGCTGAGCATAGCCGGAAATGTCATCAGCGCACTGGAGAATAATCGGCTTGCAGAATCATTGAAAAAGAAAAGACGTGCTTTGAATGAGAGCAACAGGCATCTGAAGAAGCTCGAGAAACTCCGCACGGAGCTTTTCAATATGCTGATACACGATCTCAAGGGGCCGATATCGGAGGTAATTGCCAACCTCGATATCCTCTCGTATATAATCGACAAGAAACATCTCGAGTATGTGGAGCAGGCACAATCAGGGTGCGATATCCTTTACAGGATGATAGCAGATCTCTTGGACATTGCCCGGATGGAAGAAGGAAACATGAGTATCATTGAGGAAAAGATGACGCCGGATGCATTCATCCATGAATCGGTATCACATCTCTCGGGTCTTGCCAGGAAGAAATCCATTATTGTCTTGAAACCCGATAACTCGGACAAGGAGGTTGAGTTCAGCGCGGATAAAGGGCTTCTCATTCGGGTTATCCATAATCTGCTTATAAATGCCATCCATCACTCCCCTAACAGGGAGCGTATAAAAGTGGGCTATGAAACCAGTGATCCCGGGCACATAAGGTTCTTCATCTCAGATAACGGACCCGGGATTGCAAAGGAATTCCAGAACTCCATATTTGAGAAGTTCGTACAGTTGCAGAAAAAGAAGGATGGAAGAAGATATACGACCGGGCTCGGGCTTACGTATTGCAAGATGGCGGTTGAGCTTCATGGCGGTTCGATCTGGGTAGACAGTGACGGAAAGAAAGGAAGCTGTTTTTCCTTCACACTCCCGCTTTCGGTTTCAGAATAAAGGGCTGTGCTGATAAAGCTTTTCTTCGATACGGAGATTATCTTCTCCTGCTGAAAAAAGATTGAATCTTATGCAATGGCGTGTATGCCTTAAGTGTATGATGTCATTCCCTGTTGGGGTTATGTGTTGTTATAGCAGAGAACATTGTTGTATCTTTATGCTCTATATTCTGGCATGATCTGTGTTAATGTATATGGCCGGCATTATTTCAAAAGAGTGGCCAGGGATAGAATGACTGCATGATGACATCAGTGATATGGCAGATAGTACGAATTTAATGGCACAGGTCAGACATCTCAAGCATGCTGAAGAAGACAGCACAGACGATCTCAAGAAATCTTCCTTGATAAAGATACCTGGCAGAATCAATGGGTTTACCCTTGAAGAGCGTCTTTCCTACCTCAGAAAATACGGAAACCACTGTCTGTCTTTTTCTCTGCTTCAGCAGGGGATGCAATATTTCGATGTTCCCGGAAAAGGTTTTGTGGCTTTCGGTCAGAAATGGGGCAAGCGTTTTGTTCTTGCCGATCCGGTATGCGATATCAATGACAGGGAGCCCCTGTTGCAAGAATTTATCAAGTATGGCAATGCCCCTGTGTTTGTACAGATCTCCGAGGATATCGCAGAATTGATTCATAAAAGATTCGGTTATTATTCCACCCAGTTCGGGGTGGAGATCAATGTAAGCCTTGAAGAGTGGGACATGACGGGCAAGAAAAAACAGATTATCAGGACATCGATAAATCATGCCCGCAATGCAGGTGTTCTTATCGAGGAAAGGTGTACGGATGATGCATGTCGGCAGCTCTCCGGGGAATGGCTGAAGACGCGAAAGGTCAGGAATCGTGAAATAGGGTTCCTGATAAGGCCGGTGGATATGGAATACCAGGAAGGAACGAGAAAATTCTCTGCCTGCCTGGACGGCGAGCTTATAGGGTTCGTCTTCTTCGATCCGATCTACAGCGATAACCGGGTAATTGGTTATGTTCCCAATATCTCCCGCTTTTCCCGCAGATTCAAGCCGGGTATCTTTTATCCTCTTATGATCCATGCCATGGATGTATTCAAGCAGGAGGGGATAAAGAATCTGCACCTCGGTCTGTGCCCGCTGGTGGCAGATGACAATGCCATGCCCGGTGAATCCGTTATCCTCAAAAGGATAAACCGTATTGTGTATAATCATGGCAACTGGATATTCAGTTTCAAAGGGCTCTATTTCACCAAATCGCGTTTCGGCGGCACCGAGAAGAAGATATTCGGCGGAACCAGAGAAAGGCTTCCCGCATGGTCTTTCCTGGCCTTGCTTAAGCTGTGCAAGGTGTTGTGACGGGATATGGTTTGGCGTCTTCGCTCCTATTCATGACAATAAGAAATCTTGTTGGCTGATCTCTTTCACGGTGTCTCAACCAAGATGGAATGCCCAAAAAAGAGATCTGAGAAGATGCCCCCAAGATCGACTGTCCTGCGGTTGTCTGAGGGTCATACAGGATTTCATGTCCTGTTCTTGAGCGCCAGATCTATCCTGTTCAGACCTTCTTCGATCTCTTTTTTGTCAAGTGCATAGCTCAGCCGTATTCTGTCGGGTGCGCCGAACCATTCACCCAGGTATGTGATCACATGATATTTTCTGTAGAGTCTCCAGAGAAATTCGCGCGGATTATCAATCCTGGGCAGGACATAGAATGCACCTTCAGGTTTCCAAAGATCAAGCCCCAGGTCGCAAAGACCTTTGTAGATAAGGTCGCGCCTTTCGCGCCAGATATTCTGCTGGGCCACGATGTATTCCCTTGGCGCATTCATCGCCCGCAGCGCCATGTCCTGGCCGACCAGGTTCGTGTTCATGGATGTGTGGGTCTTGATCTCGATTGCCTTGTCTACAATGCTCTGGTCGCTGCTCCAAAGATATCCGACTCTCACGCCGCACATGGCATAGGTCTTGGAAAAGGAGTTTACCGTAATGACCTGGTTTCCCTGGATGTGATAGTTTTCGCGCTCGTAGATAAGGTCCTTGTAAACCTCATCGGAGATGACATAGATCTTTTTCCTGCTGGTTATGTCCTCTATCTCCTTTAACGTTTCGATCGATTCGATTCTGCCTGTCGGGTTTGACGGCGAGTTGATCAACACCGCAGTGCATTCGTCTATCTTCTTTTTGAAATCATCCAGATCTATCCTGCCTTCGTTCAGTTCGGTATATACCGGCTCCATGCCGGAGAGTTTTATGATGTGGGGATAGGAATAGTAGTAGGGTTTCGGCAGGAGCACCTTTCCTTTTCCTATCGCACGGAAGATCAGGTCGAGTCCTTCGGAGGCGCCGTTTGTAATGATGAAATTCTCGGCCGTTGATCTTGGATATTCTCTGGACAGGGCGCAGCGCAGATCGTATTCGCCCTGGATCAGGCCGTATCTCAGATCCTGACGGATATTGATGCCCTCGATGGCCTCTTTGGGCGGGGGCAGGTCAGGCTGGCCTGAGCCGAAACTGATGATGTCATCCTCGCCCTGACGGCCGATAAAGATAGATGGACTGGTTAAGTTGTCTAATTCGCTCATATACAGCTTCCTTTTTTCAGATTGATTCCTACTAGAACAAATCCCTGCTTTATGCAAAGGGATTAATGTTGGAGACTGGAGCAGCAGGGAGTTGACAGCACCGAACAAGTGGGTTTGAAAATAATATGTCTATGCGCCGTATCATTATTCCATGCGCTTTGCTCAACATGCAGAAATCTTTCTTTCCTTGACACTGCGGCGTCACCCTTTTACTAATAATCATATGCTTCAGAAGAAAACAACCCTTGCCGTGCTGTTTGCGGATATATCGAGCAGCGCGGTTTTGTACGAGTCTCTGGGCAATATGGAGGCCTTGAAGCTGGTAAGCTCCTGTATCTCCGTTCTTTCAGGGATTGTGTCGGACCATTACGGTACCATTATCAATACTATCGGGGATGAAGTGATGTGTACCTTCCCCGACGCGCAAAAGGCCCTGCAAGCAGCAATTGCCATACAGAAATCCCAGGGGTCTGTGCGCATTGATATGCCTGAGGGGAGCGTGACGCTCAGTATAAGAATCGGTATACACTGGGGCCCGGTCATAAAGCAGAACTATGATGTTTTCGGTGATGCGGTAAGTGTGGCTGCACGGGTCATAGGTCTGGCGAAGCCAGGGCAGATTTATACCACTTCACAGACTGTCGATGCCCTGCCCAAAGGGAGCGGTCTCGATACAAGGTTCATTGATCGTACCATGGTAAAGGGCAAGAGCGGAGATTCTAATATTCTTGAGGTCTTATGGGATGATCAGGCACAGACCATGACCTTTTCCAATGACGAGACCATGCAGATCATCTACTGCAGGCTGCATGTAAGGCAGGGGGAAAAAGAGCTTTATGTTGACAGTGACAAACCGTTCATTACCATGGGACGACAGCTTGAAAACGACCTTGTGGTGGCCGATGTCATTGCGTCGCGGGTGCATGGTCGTATAGATGTCCGCCGGGGCAAGTTCGTGCTGATGGATCAGAGTACCAACGGCACCTATGTCTCGCAGGAAGGCAAAAGCCCTGTATTTGTCCACAACGATGAGATAATCCTGAGTTCTCATGGGATTATCAGCCTTGGGCGCGAGGCCGATCCTGATTCGCGCGATGCGATCTACTTTGCCTACGAGTATAATTGACCGAGAGCTGACTGAAAAGGGCAGGAACCGGAGCGTTTGCAGATCGGCAAAGATCCGTATTAACAGGACTATCTGTCCGGAGATGTTTCTTTCCTTGACACGGACACAGCAAACTCATTAGAAAAAAGTATGTCTCAAGATAGTCATGTCCTTGCGATCCTGTTCGCAGATATATCCGGCAGCACGGGTATGTATGAAAATCTGGGTGATGAAAATGCCCATAAGCTCGTGAGCAGATGTCTCGCAGCTATTTCAGATGTTGTCGCCAGGCATCATGGAACCATTATCAAGACTATCGGCGATGAGGTGATGTGTACATTTTCCGATACGACCCAGGCAGTTCAGGCGGCAATCAGCATGCAGAAGTCTGTGGACACCATGCCGACGATCCTTGCCCAGCAGCGCATCAAGCCTAACATCCGTGTAGGGCTGCATACCGGGCCGGTAATCATGCGTAGTGACGACATATTCGGCGATGCGGTAAATGTGGCGGCACGGATGGTTGCCCTGGCAAAACCCAGACAGATTATAACGACTCAGCAGACCATATTTGAATTGCCTGAGAATACAGGTTTTAATATCAGGTGCATAGACAGGACCACTATCAAAGGCAAGGGTGGAGAATTCATCATCAATGAGATCGTCTGGGAGGAGGAAACCCTCACGATCATGCTTTCCGACGATCTTGTCATGCAGGAGACCCTGTCTCTTAT
>OMKS01001876.1_pt1 | contig 18152 bp, 16 predicted proteins | sample 1674721 | NCBI WGS metagenome assembly OMKS01 (sample SAMN06264996, study PRJEB25208) | sediment metagenome | isolation source: hot spring sediment | place: USA: California | collected 2014-09-02
GCCAGCAGACCAAAGATCGTCAACAGAGCAATGGCGAAGTTCATCTTCAGGCTGCCGAGCGACTCGTTACGTTCTCGCTGTTCGCCGGCAAAGCGGTACTGCAGGCCGGGAAACTCGCTACGCAGCGCCGGCAGAACCGACGCCCACAGTTCGGCGTTAATCTCCCCGGCGTTGGCGACATTCTCGTCGACATCGGCCGAGACGCTGACGACGCGACGTCGGTCCACACGTTTAATAGTAGCGTAGCCGCGGCCGTACTGGACTTCGGCCACGGTGTTGAAGGGAATCTGCGTGCCGTCGGGCAAACGAACCCGCATGTTCTCCACGTCGGCGAGGCTCTTTCGCTGGTCCAGCGGGTAACGAACCATGACGCGGATGTCGTCGCGGCCGCGCTGGATACGCTGGGCTTCGTCGCCGTAGAAGCCCTGACGGACCTGAGTGGCCAGGTCGGCAAGGGTTAGCCCGAGGGTTCGGCCGGTGTCCTTGAGACTGAGCTTGAGTTCGGTCTTGCCCGGCTCGAAGTCGTCGGCGATGTCGCTGACGCCCGAGTAGTCGCGCAGGAGGGTCTTGAGCCTTTCCGAGACCGTCAGCAGGGTGTCGAAATCCTGGTGGGACAGTTCCACCTCGACGGGATTGCCCGTATCGAGGAATTCCGCGGCGAAGATGAGTTTCGAGACGCCCGGCACCTCGCCGGTGATTTCCCGCCAGCGGTTCTTGATAAGGACGCTGGAGACATCTCTCTGCTCGCCACCGAGCAGTTCCACGTTGACCTCCGCCAGATGTGACTGGGCGCCGGCGCCGGCATCGACCTGAATGGGGCCGGCCTGGGCCAGGATGGGATGGGCGCCGATCGTGGTGGCCATGTGCTTCATGAGGGGGGGCTTGCCCTGGCGGCTCCGCTCGAATTCCTCCAGTGCCTGCCGTGCGGCGGCCTCCAGCTGTTCGGCCACCTCCTCGGTGCGTTCGACGGGCGTGCCCAGGGGCATGGTCAGCAGCGCCACCATGTTGTCGGCCTCGACGGAGTCGAAGAAGACGATCTTGATGTGGCCGCCCACAATGAAACCGATGGTCACAATGAGCAGGGCCAGACCCGTTGAGAACGTGATATACCGGTACTTCACCGCCTTGCCGACAAACCCGGCGAAAGGACCGTTCACAAAGACCGCCAGCTTGCGCTCCGTGAAACGGCTGACGTAGTCGGCCAGCAGAACCAGACCGCGTTTTCTTGAGAGTCTGGTGGCGGACAGGTGCGCCGGGAGAATCAGAAGGGCCTCGACCAAGGACACTACCAGGACACTGACGACGACAATGGGCAACTGCCGAAGCACCTTGCCCATGATGCCGGAGGTATATGCCAACGGGATGAAGGCGAACTGAGTCGTCAGGACGGCAAGGACCACGGGCATGGCCATTTCCCTGACGCCCTTGATGGCGGCGGAACGGCCGTCCATGCCCTGCTGTCGGTAGGCGAAGATGTTCTCGCCCACGACGATCGCGTCATCGACGACGATGCCCAGGGACATGATGAAGGCGAACAGACTGATCATGTTGATCGACACGCCCCAGTGTGGAATGATGTAGAAGGTGCCGAGGAAGGCGATGGGGATTCCCAGCGTGATCCAGAAGGCCAGACGCAGATCCAGAAAGAGCGCCAACGCTATGAACACCAGGATCAGGCCGAGGCGGGCGTTTTTCAGCAGCAGGCTCATGCGTTCCTTGAGGATCTGGGAATCATCCTGCCAGATGGCCAGTGAGACGCCTTCGGGCATGTGCGGCCGTTGCTCGGCGACGTAGTTCTTGACGGCTTTGGCGATGTCGAGGGCGTCTTCCTCGCCGATGCGCGAGACAAGGATCTGGGCGGCGGGCTTGCCATCGAAACGGGCGGCCAGGTCGACGTCCTCGAAGTCATCGCGGACGGCGGCGATATCCCGTAGACGCACTGTCGTGCCGTCATTTCGGGTTACGACGACGATGTTCTCGAATTCGGGGCCGTAGTATCGTTGGCCCTTGGTTCGAACGAGGATCTCGCCGCCGCGGGTCTTGACCGAGCCGGCGGGGATGTCGAGCGAGGACCTTCGCACGGCCATCGACACCTGGTCGAAACTCAGATTGTATCGTCGCAGGCTCTCCTCCGACACCTCGATGGATATCTCGTAGGGCCGAACGCCGGAGAGCGTGACCTGGCTGATGCCCGGAACGGCGGTCAGGTCGTCGCGAATCCGCTCGGCGAGCCGACGCAGGTTGCGCTCGGATGTGTCCCCGTAGATCACCACCGTGATGACCTTGTGGCGGGTCGTGACCTCCGAGATGATGGGCTTCTCCGTCTCCTGGGGGAACGTGATGATGGTATCGACCGCGGCCTTGATGTCGTCCAGGACATCGGTGACATTGGCGTACTCCTCCACTTCGACGAGCGTCGATCCGCTGCCCTCGGCGGCGGTGGAGGTCATTCGTTTAATACCCTCGACGGCCGCAATGGCCTCCTCCACCCGCAGGCAAACGCCTTCTTCGACGTCCTCAGGGGAGGCGCCCCGGTAGGGAACAACGATATGCACCATATCGAGGCTCAGTTCGGGAAAGACCTCCATCCTGGCGCGGGACGCCGCCAGAAGCCCCGCCACCATAATCAGAACCATCAGCAGGTTGGCGGCAACATGGTTCGACGCGAACCACGCCAGGACGCCTTTGCCGTCATTCACATCTTGCACGCCGGTGCCCTCAGTTCGCACGGTCAAGGCCTCCCGGATTCGGCGCCTGCGGGGTTTCTTCGTCGTTGGCGCGCGTGCGAAGGGCCATCCCTTCGATCGGCGTGTCCAGCGAGCTGACAATGACCATCAAGCCCTGGGCGTCGGGCGACAGGACATAGGCGAAATCCCGCTCGGCGCGTATGACGGCCGGTTTTTCGATGTGGAGGCGGTTGTCGCGGACGACCCATAGCTCATTGCCGGCGCGAAGGGCATCGCGGGGAATGGCCAGGGCATTCTCCAACGTCCTGCCTTGGATTCGCACCTGCACGAACGTCCCCGGCAGCAGTGGCGGTCCGGCGCCGACATCCGCAAAGGGCCTGGGAACCTCCACGACGACGGAGACCAGCCGCGACATGCGGTCCACCTGGCCGACGGTTCGGGTGACGTGCCCTTCCCACACATGCGCACCGGCGGCGAAGCGGGCGATCACCTGGGCGGATGTGCGGACCGATGCGTCGCTTGAGGCCTTTTCGCCCTGGAAGATGTCGAACCAGGCCAGGTCCGCGTCCTCCAAGGGCACTTCGATTTCGACGCTCTCAATGCCGTAGACGCTGCCCACGGGCTGGCCGGCGACGACATACTGGCCGACATCGACCTTCTCGCTGAGGACGCGGACATCAAACGGCAGCGACAGCGTGGTGCGGTCGAGCCGTAACTGGGCTGTGGCCAATTGCGCCTGCGCCGATTCGAGGGTCGCTCTGGCCTGGGCGATCTGAGGTTCTCTCAGGACCAGCAGCGAGATCGGCTCGGTGTCGGGATGGAGCTGAGACCACTCACGTCGGGCAACGTCGGCTTCGGCGACTTCCATGTCGAGGCGAACCTTCGCGTCGGCGACAGCGGCGCCGGCCTGGCGGAGGGCCAGTTCGTAGTCGCGGGGGTCGATCCGCATGAATGGCTGATCGGCTTCGATGAACCCACCGATCTTGAATTGCGGATGCACGGAAACGGCCTTGCCCGAGACCTCCGGGGCGATATCGACCTCCACGCTGGGGCGAACGGTTCCATAGCCGTGTATAATCATGGGAATACCCGCCGGCTTGACCTGGACCACCTTCACAAGGGGGGCGACGACCGGCAGTTCCTGCTTCTGAGGGGGCTTGCGCATCTTGACCAGTGCGTAGGCGCCGGCGACGCCCCCGCCGATAATCACTATGGAAACGACGGCGCGGATGAAACTGAATTCCGGCCTGGTCGAACGGTCGCATTTCATTCTTGTCAACCCTTCATGTGCTTGGCGTCCTGCCTGTTTTCGTCGTCCACATCCAGGACCCAGTCGCCGCCCAGGGCCAGGAACAGATTGACGCGGGCCGTCCATATCTGGCCCATGAGTATGGCCACCTGCTCCTGGCCTAGCCGGCGGCGGCGCTCAGATTCGAGAACCGTTAGAATACTTTCGACGCCCCGCTGGTAGCGGTCCCGCGACAACTCCTCGGCGGCGGCCGCTTCATCAAGCTGCCGTCTGGCGTGCGACAGTTGCTCTTGCAGGAGTCGCTCGGTAATTAGCGCATCCTCGACCTCGCGCAGAGCCGTGAGGATGACCGATGCGTATGTCGCCGCCAGTTCCTCATAGCGGGCCTTCGCCGCATTGATCTGGGCCTTGATCTGCCCGCCGCGGAAGATCGGCTGAGCGAGACTGAAGACGGCCGAGTAGATTTCCGTCTCGTCCATCCAGAGGTTTTCCCATGTGTCGCCGCTTCGACCCCACACACCCGTCAGGGTCAGATCTGGAAACAGTTGGGCAATGCTGACGCCCACCTGTTCGTTGGCGGAACGCAGCGAGTGTTCGGCAGCCCGGATGTCAGGGCGGCGGTCCAACAGGGCCACGGGCAGACCCACGGGGACGGGCTCCAGGTCCGGCAGGTCCGGCAGGGTCTGAGCAAGGTCGTCCGATCGCCCGGGCGTGCGTCCCAGCAGGACATCCAGGGTGTGGCCCGCCGTGATCAGTTGAAGTTCCACGGAGGGCTCGACGGCTTCGGAGGAGGCGAGGTTCTCGCGCGCCAGGCGGAGGTCGACGGGGCCGACGAGTCCCTGGCTATAACGGCGTTCGACAATCTCAAGGGTTCTGCGCCGGCTTTCGGTATTGGCCCAGGCGATGGCCAGGCGACGCTGGAGCGTGGCGATATTGATGCGGGCGGCGACCACCTGGGCGATCAGGGAGTTCATCAGGGCCTGCTGGTTGGCCTGGGAAGCGAGCATATCCTGCATGGCGGCCCGCTCGGCATGGCGGATCTTGCCGAAGAAATCCAGCAGATAGGTGACGGAAAAATCCTGCTGCCAGGTCTCATTCAGGACGCTGAAACGTCCGCCCCCAAAGGGTCCGGCGCCGAGGTTGAAGGAACGCTGGCTGCGGTCGCGACTGAGATTATAGGAGACCTGGGGCAAAGCGCGGCCCCGGGCCTGCTCAAACATCGATCGGGCCTGGACAACGCGCGAGGCGGCGGCCTTGAGGTCATAGTTGTTGTCCAGAGCCTTGGCCACAAGGTCGGCCGTGACACCGTCGGCGAATCGCTCCCACCAGCCGTCCAGACGCACGACATCGTTCGCGTCGGCAGAGACGGGCCCCGGTTGGGAATGGGCAAAAGCCTGGTTGGCGTCGACAGGAACCTGAGGTGCGACATACTTGGGGCCGACCATGCAACCGGCCGCCAGCAGTACCCCGGCCGCCGAGGTAAGTGCGTACATCAGAGCCGTCCGAGTCTTCATCCGCCCTGCTTCTCCATGTATGCCCGGATGCCGCCGGCTGAAAACTTCACGATGTGCTCAACGACCTCTGCAACATCCCAACAACGCATTTCTGCGGGCAGGCCGTGGTCGAACATGCCCTTGACGCGGATCATGTGGACCAACTGCGCAGCGACGGAGAAGATCATCAGCGGTATCTTCGACGGGTCGATCTCCGGATAGGCTTTCATGAGAAAAACTCGCATAATCTGCATCGTCGGCTGGATGACATCGACGGCGAACATCTCGGCCGGCAGACGCGGGTCAATCATCTCTCTGGCCATGAGACGGACCAGACGACCGGCCGTCGCCTGATCGTTCCACGGACCTGGAAACGACTTCGCGAAGGCCCGCAGTACCGCCTCCAGCGGTGGATTCTGATCGTGGCGGCTCATTACCGCGTCGAGACTGGCGATTCTCGCCTCCATCACGCGCCGCATGTGTTCCCGCCAGACCTCTTGGTAGAGGCCGTTCTTTCCACCGAAGTAGTAGTTGACCGAGGCCAGGTTACAATCGGCTGCGGCGGCGATATCCCGCACGGTGGCGTTTTCGTAGCCCTTCTCGGCAAAAAGCAGCTCGGCCGCTTCCAGTATCCTCGTGCGGACAGGCTGTTCCACGGCACAACTGGATGTCTGGGGCGACCGGCTCATCGCAGGCTCCTGAAACGTCGTCATATACGTTTGTTTCATACAACAGTTTAATACAAACGTTTGTATAAGAAAAGGGCTTTTTTTGCCCCTCCGGAAAAATTGTTGTAAACCCTTTTGTAAAAAGTAGTCATAACTCCGGCAAAGCCGGAGGCTTGAGATGTGAACCGCTCAAAGCGGATTGCGGGGGAGCCGCCCAAGGCGGCTGCTATTCCTTGAACATCGTCAGGTGATTGATCCGTCGATCCTCCTGCTCTTGCCTCTGAATGTACTCGTGAAACACCTGCCCGAGATCCCCACGCAGCCTGCCGTAGAGCGTCTTCCGCCGACACTTCGGGATAAACACAACGTGGCATTTGCATTCCCATTTTGTATGCCTTAAACTCTCGTAGTTGTCCATCAGGTCTCCTTTCTGTGATATTTTGAATGGTTCACAATTCGAAGCCTGATGGACGACTCCTGTATCTGTCAAACTTTTTCAGTCCCCCGGCAAAGCCGGGGGATTACCTTTGGATTGACGAAGAATGCGGCGGCGGCGGCGGCGAACACGGTGATGACGCCGGCGATCAGTATCCAACGGGTTCCGATCCTCTCTTCGAACGTACCGGCGGTCCTGGTCCAGTCGTGTTTGGAGGTTTGGGCAATCCGTACAACCGCCTCGCGGAAGGCCTCGCCCCGGCCGGGCCGGGCCCGCGTGGCAACCGCGGCCTCAGAGACAGTGGCCGGCTGAGGTGAAGTCCGAATGGGCGCAGCCATGGAAGTAGCCCGAGGTTCAACGGCGGGCACCGGCACACAGTCTCTTTCGCGTAGGGCACGCAGCAGCCGGGACCTACAGGGTGCGGCGTTCGCCGCTCGGGTATTGCGTCGGAGCCGATCAGCGTTAGGATGATGGGCGTCCGTCGGATGACCGCCCTGCCGCAGGCTATTCAGGAGACTGATTATGCACGCAAGACATCTCGTCGGTGTGGTTGTGCTATGGACCTTCCTGTCCGCCGGCGCGGCGCATGGCGGCGAGGGTGGCATTACACAGATGATCCAGGACGCCGGCAACGTGGACCGCGACGACGTCCGCCTGGGGATCCTCAAGGACCTGCGACAAAGACCCGGCATTGGCGAGGCGCTGGGCAGAGACCTCGATACGATGATCCGGCAGATCGAGCGGTGGCTCGGGGATCCGCGGCTGGACTACTTCGGCGGGCAGGCCCAACGGGATATGGATTTCGATTTCGGGATCGCCGAGGACTCGCCCGTGATGCCGCTGACGTGGCCGTATCGGGGCGAATGGTAGTGTGGGTGACGCTGGAGTCGGGCGGGATATGGAATCAGCAGAACCGGAGGAGCGAGTATCTCGAAGCGGCGCGGGGATTCCTGCGGAAGTACGCGGCCGCCTTTCCGGAGAACCGGATTGCGAGGATGTACCTGGGCGAGCCGATCACGGCCCCCAAGAGGTATGATGCCGTGCCGGGAGCGCCGGACTGGGCGGTTTGGCAGCGGGAGTCCCTTGAGCGACTGGCGGATATTGTCGAGTGGTGGATCGACAACCGGATGCGGGACAACGGCGAGTACGGCGGGGGTTGGGGCGATGATTGCGAGATGTGGCGGTGGTGGGTTCCGGTGCTGATCGGATTCGATAGTCCGAAGATTGCGGCGGCACAGGAGCGGTTCTCCGATGCGCTGATGAGCCAGTCGCACATGAAGTCCGGATATACGACTCGCATGAGCGACGTGGAACATACGGCCGAGGACTCGGCGGATGTGATTACGCCGATGATGCACCTGCGGCCGGACGATGAGTTGTGGATGCGGCGGGCCGTGCGGTTGGCTGAGTTGATGCGGGACCGCTGGACCGGCCGCAACGAGCGCGGGCAACTGCAATTCAAGAGCACGTACTTCACGGCCCACAAGGTTGACGACGACGCCCAGCGGGCCTGCGACACGGTGTACCATCCACGGGCGGTGCAGCCGGCGCTGTTGTACTGGCAGCGGACGGGCGATCCGAAGCTGACGGAGTTGTTCGGGGACTGGATGAGCACCTGGGTCGATGCGGCGGCGCGGGCCGAACGGGGCAAGCCCGCAGGCATCATTCCCAGTGCGATTCACTGGCCGGATGGACAGGTCGGCGGCTTGGGCAAGGACTGGTTCGATCCGCGAAACCACGGGGAGTACACGCTGTATCTGTGGCCCAGTGCGATGTCCATGATGACCGATACGCTGCTGCTGACGTGGCGGATGACGGGCGATGAGAAGTACCTGGAGCCGATTCGCTCGATGGCGGCGGTTCTGCTGGAGACGCTGGAGAATCCGCCGAAGACCGAGCCGAAGCCGGGCTCGGTGGCCTGGTGTGCCCAGCGGATGGGCGGCCTGGCCAATACGCTGGCGAAGTACAGATTCCTGACCGGGCGGGATGAGTTCGACCGGTTGTTGGAGCGGACGATGTCGCCCTATATGCGGTATCGGATGCGGGGCGACCGCGGGCCAATGACGGAGACGCTGCGGCAGACGGCCGAGGCGCTGCGGGTCAACTTCGAGGGCTATACGAGCGAGGTCCGCTACACCGACCGGGTGCTGCGGTTTCCGACACTCTTTGGCAAGGGGATGCTGGCCGAGCCTGCCGAACCGAGCTATACGCCCAATACACTGCTGCTGTACTGTATGGCCACGGGCGACCCGGGCGATGCGGGGTATTTCCCGCTGAACGCCGTCCGCTGGCTCACTGGGCCACGGGAAATCGCGGTTCTAGTGACCGATTCGGGGCCCAGGACGCTGGAGGCGGATCTGTTCCACTTCGGCCAGGCCCCGCGCGAGATGACGGCCGAACTCTACCTGCTCGAGCCGGGCCGGTACACGTGGCAAATACGGATATCCGACCAGCGCGACACCCCATTATCGACCGGCCGATTCAGCGTGAGCGGCCCCAGAACCCGAATCGCCTTTGAAGTACCCTGCAGGGCCCTCTGCCGTCTCAACATTGCAGCGGTCAGGGAACACTAGCGGTGAGAATCGCCCCTCGAGACACGAATTTCAGTCTTTTTTTTGTTGACAAGTCCTGTCCTGCTTGCTATAGATGGCTTCTAGAAGTTGAGAATCAGGAGTCATTGATGATTGGATAGAGGCAGGAAAATGGCAAAGGCGCTCCGCACAAGCGTTCACATTGCGGTCGTTTGGGGATTCCTTGCAGTCATGATGTTCGGGCCCGCCGTCGGCGCCGCGGGGTGGGAGACCCTGGGCGGCGACATCACCCGGCGGGGTCAAAGCAATCACCGGGGCCCTGTGTCGGCTTGTGTCAAGTGGCGGTTCGAGCTTGCGGCCGCGACGCCGTTCAGTATCGCCACCGACGGCGAACAGCGGACGTATATCGCCTGTGAAGACGGCGTTTTGTATGCGCTGGACCCCAACGGTGCGTTGCTCTGGACGTACGACGCCAGTTCGCCGTTCAGCGGCTCTCCCACCGCCGCCGCTGATGGGTCGGTCTACATCGGTAACGCGGATGGGCGGCTTCACATTGTCGGCCCGAACGGTACCGGCGCGGGGGCCTATTCGACCGGCGGCGTAGTTTCTTCGTCGCCGGCCGTAGCGCGGACGGGCAACGTTTACTTTGGCTCACATGACGGTAATCTCTACGCGATATCCCCGGACGGCGATGAACTGTGGACTTTCGCGACAAAGGGGCCGGGCGTGCTCCCCAATGGCGCGATTACGGCGTCGCCCGCGATCGGTGCGGACGGAACGGTCTACGTTGGGGGGTTGTACGACCCGAATCTCTATGCCCTGGATCCGAACGATGGGTCGGTCAAGTGGGTCTGCTGCTTTGAGTATCTGACCAAGCCGTGGGACCCAACCAGCGTTGAAGGGGGATGGCCCTTCGCGTCACCGGTGGTGGGGCCTGACGGCACGATCTATCAAACGTTGCTGCACGACCCGAATCTGTACGCCATCGACCCCAACAACGGTGATATCCGCTGGAAGATCAACCTGGCCAACCCCGCCGGCGGATGGTTTGATTACGGCTATGCGGATGACTACCCGGGCGCCGATGGGTGGTCCGAGCCGGTGGTAGGGCCGGATGGGACGATTTACGTCAGCTTCGACGACCCGTATCTGCGAGCGGTCAACCCCGACGGTACGATCCATTGGGTCACACGCCTTGGCAGACTGGGGGGTTTCACGCTGACGGTGGATGCAGCGGGGATGATCTACGCGGCCGGCGATGATGGGTATCTCTACGTCGTCGATTCGGCCGGCTGGCAGGTGGCCCGCTTCAAGAGCGACAACTGGCTGAACTACCCGGTGGTTGCCGCCGACGGCACGGCCATCGTATCCGAAGGCCGCGATGGTTCGGTCTTGATCGCCGATCAGAACAACTATGTCTGGGCCTTCTCGATGCAGGATTGCCAAGGTCTGGATCATCCGTTGCGCAGCATCGCGGATATCGACGGCAGCGGCGAGGTCGATTTCGCCGATTTGGCGAGGCTGCTCGCTGACTGGTTCCTCTGCACGGACAAAACGGTATACCCTGGTATGTCGGGGCCGGTCTGCAGCTACACAGGGAGCCTGTTGTTTCTGGCCGGCGACGTGGATCAGGATGGGTATGTCTTCTTCAGCGACTTGTTTGAGGTCGCCGACGTCTGGCTCGGGGCTGCCCGATCCGACCGAGGTCCACGAGAACCCGGGCCCTTCCTGCCCCCACAGGCATGGCCTTATCGACCTGATTCCGGAGGTGGAAGCGGCGGAGGCCGCTGACAAGACGGTGACATGAGCACGGTGCGAACTGAGAATGAGGAGCCACTCATGACAAAGCCGCTGATTGGCAGGAAGGACACACTGGCCGCCGGTCTTTGTACGGTGCTGTTGCTTGCGCTCTTGGGCGCGGTTGGGACCGGCGGGCGGGAACGGGCAAAGCGTGTCGTCTGCATGATGAACGTCCAGCGGCTGACGGCGGCATGGCTCAGTTACGCCACCGACAACGACGACAGGCTCGTCAACGGGGCGGCAGGCATCGGTTATATGCCGACGCACGCTGGGGAGAAGTTCTGGGTCGGCCGATGCTGGGCGGAGCCCTACAATTGGCCTTGCCCGCCTGCAGTCCAATGGCCGGTTGCCGAGCAGATCCTCAGCATTAAGAACGGGGCATTGTGGAGCCACACAGGTGAAACGAAGGTCTATGCCTGTCCGGGCGGTAGGTTCGGCGAAATGGTAACCTACGCCATCATGGACGGCGTCAACGGGCTTGCTAGAGCCGGGACATACAGTGGTACGGCGCCGCGGGAGGGGCCCGATGGAAGTCTGCTCTGGGTAAAGAAATGGACCCAGATAGCCCGTTCTGGCGAGAGGCTCGTGTTCATCGATCAGGGATACGCCACGCCGGACAGCTTTGCGGTGTATTGGGATAGTCAATACAAGTGGTGGGACGATCCCCCCACCCGCCACAATGGCGGAACCGTCGTGTCATTCGCCGATGGCCACGTCGCGGACCACAAGTGGAAGGGCCGTGTGACGGCGAGCTATGGTAGTGTTGTCAGTTGGAAGCCCCCCCTTCCCCAGCCGTGGTCTTCAGGCGACTGGGAGGACCTACACTTCGTTCATAACGGCTGCTGGGGGCAGACCCATCCGAGTTTTCCGTGGCGACCTGGGGACGATTAGCCTGATGAGAGGTGATTATGGGCAGCTCTGTTTGCATGGATAAGAAGAACGCTGTTGCGGCGGCGCTGTGCATCGCCTTGCTTATAGCCACGCTGGCGGCCGTAGGTCCGGGCGGGCGGCGGCGGGCCAAGGAGAGCGTCTGTCGGGCGAACCTGCGGATATGGGGCGAGATCACCGATGCCCACGCGCAGGACAACGACGGCCGCCTGTGGGATACGATGCCGGGGACACCCTGTTACTGGTGGGTCCGATACATGGACGAACCCTACAAGGACTGGAAGACCAATCGCTTCTGGTTCTGTCCGACAGCGACCGTGCCCATAATCGACGAAAACGGGAACACCGGATATCCGTCGAGGTCTAGCATCTTCAACGCATGGGGAATATGGCACACCACTGGGGTCGGACCGAACGGCATTTCCGGCAGCTATGCCATCAATGGCTACGTTCTCGAACCATCGAATCCATCCACAAAGTACGAAGGAGGCGTGTCGACGTCCAGTGGATGGCACACACCGTACGTCCAAGGTGCGGACCGCGTGCCGCTGTACGTCGATGCCCTGCGATTCGATTTGTGGCCGCTGCCGACCAACGGACCGGCCGTGGATCAGTACGGCGCATGGACTGGCAACAACATGGCTCGGTGCTGTATCAATCGGCATGATGGGGCAGTAAACATGGCCTTTCTGGACTTCTCGGCGAGAAAGGTGGGGCTCAAGGAGTTGTGGAAGCTCAAGTGGCACCGCGATTTCGACACGGATGGCCCGTGGACGCCGGCCGGAGGTGTCCAGCCGCAAGACTGGCCGCAGTGGATACGCGAGTTCAAGGACTACTGAGTCCCATCCCAGATCTTCTACCGTCCTGCGTGCAGGCGAGCGAGTCGATGGCTGCGGCGACTTTGTCAGGGGCAATTCCTTCTTGATTCATCGAACCGGCGGGCGTACTATGCACCGGTTGGCGCGGACGGAGCGGGAGCGGATTGAAAGGTCTGAAATGAAATACCGCCGGCTCGGCAGGACGGGCATGAAGGTGTCGGTCGTAGGCATCGGCACATGGCAGTTCGGGGGCGAATGGGGCAAGGACTTCGCGCAGGCGGAGGTCGACGCGATACTCGGACGGGCGGCGGAACTCGGCGTCAACCTCGTCGATACGGCCGAGTGCTACGGCGACCATTTCTCCGAGAAGCTGGTGGGCAGGGCCATCAAGTCGGATCGCGACCGGTGGATCGTCGCCACGAAGTTCGGCCACAGATTCACCGGACTGTTCGCCCGCGAGGACATCTATGCCCCCGACGGCGTGCAAAGGCAGCTTGAGGATTCGTTGCGGGCCCTGCGAACCGACCGGATTGACCTCTACCAGTTCCACAGCGGCAGCGATGACCTGTTCGACACCGAAGGACTGTGGGAGATGCTCGCCGGACAGGTAAAGGCGGGCAAGATACGGCATCTGGGCATCTCCATCACAAGCAAACCCAAGAGCACGCACCAGATCGACACCGCGACACAGGTCGGCGCCGGGGCCGTGCAGGTGGTCTACAACCGTCTGGCCCGCAGTCCGGAAGAACACGTCTTCAAGGTGTGCATGGAGCAGAACATCGGGGTGCTGGCGCGGGTGCCGCTGGCGTCGGGGTTTCTCAGCGGCAAGTACGACAAGAAGGCCCGTTTCAATGCGAACGACGTCCGCGCCACATGGAAGGACCCCGCCGAGCGTGAGGCTTTGATCGACCAGATCGAGCAGATCCGGCCGGAGGTCCCAGAGGGCGTGCCGATGGCCCAGTGGGCTCTGGCGTGGTGCCTGCAACACCCGGCCGTAACCTGTGTGATTCCAGGGTGCAAGACGGTTGAGCAGGCCGAATCCAACGTTGCCGGGGCCTCATTGGATATGGTTCGAGACGACCATCCCCAGGCCGTGCGAGTATAAGATGCCTACCCAACCGACAAACAGAATGGAGGGTCCATGCTCCAGCACTGGAGAACTCTGAGCAGTCGAGCAATCCATGAGAATCCCTGGTGGACGTATCGCCTGGATGACTTTGAGATTCCGGGCGGAGTGAAGGGCCAGTACCACTACGTACACACCGCCGGATCGAGCATGGTCGTGCCGCTGACGGACGACGGGCGGATTATCATGGTCAACCAGTACCGCTACCTGGGCCGGCGGGAGAGCATGGAGTTTCCGTGTGGCAGCCTCCAGCATGGACAGACCTACCTCGAAACCGCCCATCAGGAGCTTAGAGAAGAGGCCGGCTACACAGCCCGGACACTGGAGTCCGTCGGTCGGTTCAACCCCTACAACGGCGTAACCGATGAGATGTGCGAGGTCTTCGTAGCGACGGGGCTCTCTCCGACGCAGGCGCAACCGGACGCCACGGAGGAATTCGAGGTGGTCGCCTGCAGGCCGGCCGAGCTTGAGGCCCTTATCTCGCAGGCGAAGGTGTGGGACGGGATGACGCTGGCGGCCTGGGCCCTGGCGCGGGAGACCGTACTCGGCAGGCTCGGCTGACCGCTCAGCGGCGGTTCGCCAGTCGCCCCAGAATCTCCATCTTGCTCTGCCAGCAATGGGAATCCAGTTCATCTTCCCACCGGCAGGCGTTGTCCAGCAGACCAGCAAGATAATCCAGGATGTTTCGCAGCAGCCTCATTTTCAGGCTCCTTTCCGTGCTCAGCGTTCCTCCGGCTCCATGACTTCCAGTCTCCACACAGAAAAGGCACGAACCGGGCGAGGAGTAACCGAGAAACGGCGGCGGAACATGCACGAATCGGTGCTCAGCCCCCCTACGGCCTCATGGCGCGCGGGTCGCAGACATCGTCGAAACCGACCTCCACCTGCTTGTCGCCGATGATGACCCGGATCGTGGCGTGTTTTCGGCGGATGCGGTCGATGACGCCTTCGGCGCCGAAGGAAAGAACGTAGACGCTGTCGCCCTTGCGAAGGGCCTCGATAAAGGCCGCCTGCCGCTGGGCCAGAGGGGTGCTGGCGGCCAGTTCCTCGATCTTCGCCGCCATTATTTGGGCGGCCTCCCGCCAGGGTTTGGGGGCGTTCTTCATGGCGGCCAGATAGTCCTGCACGGCCTGGCGAACCTGGCGCATGGACTTGTCGATCTCATTGTCGGCCCGGCTCTTGATTCGGCCACTCTCATGGCGGACCCTTGCCAACTCTCTCTCAACGGCATCCTTAAGCCCGCGAGCCTCGTTGAGCCGCTCCTGCGCCTCATCGCGGCGTCGTTCGGCCGCTTCACGGGTCGCCTGGACCTGGTTGATCAGCTCGGAAGCGGCGTCGACATCGGCGGCCAGCAGACTCCGGGCGTGTTCGACGACGGCTGGTTCCAGGCCGACCCGCGCCGCGATAGCCAAGGCATTGCTGCTGCCCGGCGTGCCGATGAGCAGCTTGTAGGTCGGGCTGAGGGTCTCGCGGTCAAATTGCACCGATGCGTTTTGGGCGCGGCTGGTGCGATAGGCGTAGTTCTTCAGTTGCCCAAGGTGCGTGGTGGCGATGGCCCGGGCCTGACGGGCGAGCAGAGCATCGAGGAACGCCTCGGATAGGGCCGCACCCTCGGTGGGGTCGGTGCCGGCGCCCAGTTCGTCGAGCAGGACGAGGGTGTGGCTATTGGCTCCTTTAAGGATCGTCACGAGCTGGCGCATGTGGGCGGAAAAGGTGCTGAGGCTCTGCTGAATGCTCTGTTCATCGCCGATATCGGCGAATATCCGCGAGAACACACACACCTTGGAATCGGCGCGGACGGGCAAGTGCATCCCGCTCTGGGCCATGAGCGTCAGCAGGCCGACGGTCTTGAGCATGACGGTCTTGCCGCCGGTGTTGGGTCCGGTCACGAGCAGCAGGTCGAAGTCGCCGCCGAGGCGAACATCGATGGGGACCACGTCTCCAGCGGCCTCGGCCGGTTCGCAGCCTCGCCGACGACTGGCCAGACGCAGCAGCAGCGGATGCCTGGCCTGTCTGAGTTCAAAAGAGCAAGCGCCCTGGACCTCGGGGGCGGTCATTGCGTAGGCCACGCTGAATCGCGCCCGCGCGAAGGCCAGGTCCACAAACCCGAGCATTCGCACATTGGCCAGGATGCGGTCGCCGTCGTCGAGGACCATCCGCGTCAATTGGAACAGGATGCGGCCGACTTCCTTCTTCTCCTCAAAGAGGACATCCTCCAGTTCGTTGCTCAGTTCGACGAGCGCATCGGGCTCGACGAAGAGCGTGGCGCCGCTGTTGGAGCGGTCCAGAACGGTCCCGTGAAGATGACCGCGGTAATTGGCCTTGATGGCGACGACCGGACGGCCGTGGCGCATCATGAAGTTGTCGTTTTCGATGGCCTTACGCATGGCCAGCGAGGAGACGATGGCCTCGAACCTGGCCCGAATCTGATGATGGATCCGTTCCATGGCGCGTCGGATGTCGCCGAGCTTTTCGGATGCCTCGTCGCAGACCCGCTTCTCTTCGTCGATGCAGCGGTTGATCTCGGCGACGAGCGGCTCGAAGCTGTCGAGACCACTGGCCATCGCCCGCAGACGGGGGAAGGTTGCCTCGTCCAGATCGCCGAGAAACCGGTGGAGGTTACCGGCGGTAGCCAGCGTGTCGCCGATTCGGGTAAGGTCTTCCGGTTCGAAGACGGTTTCCTTCTTGCCGAACCCCTCGATCAGCGGACGGATGTTGCACATTCCCGCCAGGGGCACGCGGACGCCTTCATCAAGCAGTCGCCGCAACTCGGTGGTCTCACCCATCCGGGCGGCAATCCATTCAAGATCGGCCGAAGGACGCAACTTCTCGGCAGCCGCCCGGCCGAGATCGCTGCTTGCGTAAGTCGCCAGCTCGCGTCGGACCTCGTCGAACTCCAACACCTCCAGCGTATGTTCATCAATTCGCCGGCGTCCCATCAATTCGGTCTCCATCGACCGGTGCGGCGTCCCATCGGCGGGCATTCGAATGGCCGGCAAGAGGCGCTTCACGCCACGTCCGCCAGGGCCCGGTTGATCCGCTCTATGGCCTCGTCGATCTCGGCGGAACTCTTGAAGCCGATCACAACCGCATCCACCAGCCCGCTCTGCATCGTGAACCGTATGGACTTCTCGCGGTCTTCGGCCTTGGTGAAGTCGCCGTCGCCGATGATCTTCATGCCGATGACGCCATGGCCGTTCTTGCGCATTTCCTTGATCTGCTTGATGACAGGCTCCACGGCAGAGACATCGCTGGGGGCATCCCACCGCTCCACCGGCGTATCCATGTGCGCGCCCTGGGGGTTGATCCGCACCAGATTCACGTCCACCCAGGGGAGCCTGGCCGCCAATGTAACGGCCGGCAGACTATGACACGACACCCCGTGCGCCCGGATGATCTTGTTCTCCTTGGCCTGTTCCATGGCGTCAAGGATACGTCGGCGTTCTTCATCCCAGGCAGCGGTCACCGTACAATGGGTCAGGAGACTGTCGATGTAGTCAACGCCCAGCTCCTTGCGGTATCGGTCGAGCACCTCCAGCGGGTTCTCCGGCGCGCCGGGCATCTTGGACTGTATAAACAGCTTGTCTCTGGGCAGGCCCTTGATGGCCTCTCGGACCATCTCGTGGGTCTGGTAGGAGTCGGCGGTGTCGATGTAGGTGATTCCCCGGTCGTAGGCGTAGCGGATGAGGCGGTTGAATCCATCCTGGCCAAGAGCTCGCTGGATGCTGCCCCCCTTGCTGCCGGCGCCAAGCCCCAAACGACTGATCTTGAGGCCTGTCTTGCCCAGTTTAACCTGGTCGGTGGCCGTCAGCTTCTCTTTACCTGCAACCGGTCCGGCCAGACCCGTCACCATCACGGCCCCGGCCAGAGAGGCGGTGCGGGACACAAACTCACGTCTTGTTATCGTTCGGTTGGTCATAGGTCACACTCCAATAGCATTGATAGCATTGTGTTCCGTCGCCTTGGACAGGCTCAGGGCTCGTTTACAGTATGCCGGATACGGGTGGAAAACTCAAGAGGGACATGACCGGCGCCGATAATTCTTCAAAAGGCGCAAAAAAAAGCTGTTGACACGGTCAGGTCCCCGTAGGATATTCGGGCCAATGGAACGGTCTTTTGTGAAAGGAGTAAAAAACATGGCACGCACGAAGCTCACCAAGGGCACCTGGACGAAAGCCGATCTGACGCTCCTGAAGAAGATGTTCCCGAACAACCCGACAGCGGCCGTGGCCGCCAAGCTCGGGCGACCGCTCGAGAACGTCAAGAAGAAGGCATCCCGCATGGGGCTCAAGAAAGCCAGGAAGTATCTCAAGTCCATCGGCCGCGATTAATCGCGGCCGCAACGCGATACTCTGACGCTTAGGCTTTGTTGATACCGATGGGTATAGGGGGGGGTTGTTTTGCGCATTGCCGACCCGATAGGCAAGGGGAAGGTCTTTGTCTTTGGCCTTGAATA
>OMKS01001877.1_pt1 | contig 18148 bp, 23 predicted proteins | sample 1674721 | NCBI WGS metagenome assembly OMKS01 (sample SAMN06264996, study PRJEB25208) | sediment metagenome | isolation source: hot spring sediment | place: USA: California | collected 2014-09-02
AATTACTAAGTGTGCTCCCTCCACCAAAAGGAGTTACCAGGTGTGCTCCCACCTTTTAGGAAAAGGTGGACCAAAAGGAGTTACCAGGTGTGCTCCCACCTTTTAGGAAAAGGTGGACCAAAAGGAGTTACCAGGTGTGCTCCCACCTTTTAGGAAAAGGTGGACCAAAACGAGTTACCAGGTGTGGTCTCCCTTAAGCCAGGCATACACTGCCAGAACAGTAGCCGTTGCTATGGCCGCCCCGTAGGCGAATATGAAAAGCAGGGCATCTGTGGGTTTTATTTTCTCATCATGAAAACCAGAGGCCATGAAAATGAAGATTGATGTGATGAGCACCACAATCACAGTATAGAGTATCATCTGGAGGTCCAGCCGTAGAAGGTCCAGGTTGAGAGTCAGGTTTTTGAGGTAGGGCAGAATGTCCAGACCCACATAGCGGAAAAAGTGAATGGCAGGTTCAAAGGAGTTGTAGAACTGGTGTATGCCCACAAATACAATGGCCACCAGCAGGAATGCATATGTAAAGTTCATCAGGTTCTGGCGACCGTATTCAGAGCGGGGGTCCAGACCGCGGGGGTGTTTCTGGGCGGCATCCAGAAAGCCCAGCCTCCAGCGACGCCTCTGCTTGATGAGGTCGCGGAGTTTGTGGGGGATGCGTGTATAAACATGAGCTTTGGGGGACAGCTTCATGCTGTAACCTTTTTTGCGGAGGCGGAAGACCACCTCCAGGTCCTCTGCTACCGACTGCTCGTCAAACCCCCCCACCTCCTTCAGGACATCTGTGCGGAAAAGGGAGAAAGGGCCGGGGGCCACCAGCTGGGCATCAAAGCCACTCAGGAGGTTGCCCAGGTAGTTGGAGTAAAAGTATTCCACCACCTGCACCCGCTCCAGCCAGCCCCTGCGGTTACGGGGCAGGACGCATGGGGCCACCACGGCCACCCCATCCGCGTATTCAAACAGGCCCTTGAGGGCTCCGGGGTGGGCCTCGGAATCGGCATCCATGGTCACCAGAAATGGGGTGCTTACCTGTTTGAGAGCCCGGTTGAGGGCGCCCGCCTTGCCTCTGTTGCGGGGATTGACCAGCAGTTTAACATCCATCCGGGGATGGGCCCGAATGAAACGGCGGACCTCCCGGCGGGTGCCGTCACCTGACCCGTCATCAACTACAATCACATGCAGTTTTTGCGAAGGATAGTCCATGTCGCGCAGGGAGGCCAGGGTCCTGTAAATACCCTCCTCTTCGTTGTGGGCCGGAATGAGCACGGTCACAGGGGGCTTCATCCTACCGTTGCCGGGTGGGTTGCGGGATTCAAAATAAAGCAGGAGGTAGTAAATGGAGAAGTAGGTGGAAATCACGGCCACCGTCCAGGCGAAAATCACGAAGGGGTTGAGCACAGGCGGAAAGCCCGTGAGCAGTTATAAAAGTGTAGCCATTCAAGTTTCCGGAGGGAAGAAGATGTCCAAAACATTGGGAAATCTGCTGAGTGTTGGGGAGGTCCCAACAATCCTCTTATTCGTTCTCATAATTATTGGGGCATCATGTATATTTAACATGCTCAAAGAAAGTCCTTTTGGGGAAAACGAGGCTTCAAAACAGGTTCTTGAAAAAGGAGAGGGGCTGTTAAACCTTCTGAAAAACGGCTACCTTTGGGTTCTCTTCTTATCAGGCATAATTGTTAGTATAATTGCTATCAAAAAATTTTCAAGCCCCCAACAGTAGCAGGACATTATAAATGCACAAACAAATTCCTCATGTGACTGTGATTTTGGGCATTGAAAGCACCGCCCACACTTTCGGGGTCGGACTGGTTGAGGACGGCAGGGTGCTGGCCAACCATGAGGATATGCACCGCCCCGTGGAAGGGGGTATCCGTCCCAGCGAGGCTGCCACTCACCACCGGGAGGTGGGGCCGGAGTTGGTCAAAAAGGCCATGATTAAACGGCCGGATGCTGTGGCATATTCAGCTTCCCCCGGCATAGGCTCCTGTCTCAAGGTGGGCACTGAGCTGGCCCAGAAACTGGCGGAGGAGTTGGGGGTGCCTCTGGTTCCGGTCAATCATGCCATATCACATCTGGAAATCGGCATTCACACCACGGGGGCCAAAGAGGACGACGTGGTGGCGGTCTATGTGAGCGGTGGCAACACCCAGATAATCGCCAGGTCGGGGGTGAAGGGGTGGCAGGTTTTCGGGGAAACCCTGGACATCGCTCTGGGCAACGCCCTGGACAAACTGGCGCGCCAGCTGGGCCTGCCCCATCCCGGAGGGCCCAAACTGGAAAAGCTGGCGGAACGGGCGGGAACGTCGGGGGACCTGCTGGACATGCCCTATGTAGTGAAGGGCATGGACCTGAGCTACTCCGGCATGTTCACCCACGCCACCAGAATGCTGGCAAGGGGGGAGAGTCCGGAAAGAGTGGCCAGGGCTTTTCAGGAGCACGCCTTTGCCATGCTGGTGGAGGTCACCGAACGGGCCGTGGCCCACACAGGCAAGGGCCAGGTTTTACTGGTGGGGGGGGTGGTCCAGAACCGGAGGCTACGTGACATGTTTGATATTATGTGCAGGGAGAGGGGGGTGAAGTGCCTGGCCGTCCCGCCGGAGTTTGCGGGGGATAACGGGGTCATGATTGCCCACTCAGGCTGGCTCAGGTTCCGGAAGGGCTGGATGCTGAAGCCGGAACAGGCCGGATATTTTCAGAAGATGAGAGTGAATGAGGAGCCTTACAATCTGCTTGCCGGCCAAGAGTGAAGGACCGGCCCATTTTCCTTAATTTCACATTTTGACATAAACGTATTTTCGGGTGACGGCATCCCTCTTTCTCATCACACGACCTTTACCCATGAGTTTCCTCAGACGGGCCGCGGTGTAGCCGTAACTACGACCAATCTGTTTGGCGATTTCTTCTATGGATTTGGGTTTTTCTATGAAGATGATAATCTGGTCATCAACTTCCAGGGATTCCAGCTCCTGCTTGACGGCCTCCCGCTCCTCCGGGTTAAGGCGGGCCACGCCCCCCATAATCATGTCCAGGCGACTGACTCTCTGGCCGTCGGGGCCCATTGGCCTGAGTTCATCACGGACTTCATTCACCACATCGTAAATTGCCTGGATGCGTTCACTATCATTCTGGGGCAGGTGCTGACTCTTCTCTTTGTTGACGCCAATTGCTCTCAACAGGGCTCCAAACACGCAAGGGGCAGGCGGGGGTAATAAATAAGGTTACGGTTGGAAGGGCCGGGAAAATCATTTAAGACCCGGTAGAGCTTTACAGGATGCGTGGAACGGTCAGGTTCCGTTTGGCATGACCCAATCAGATGAGTTTGCCGAACTCCTTGACCTCAACCCGGTGGGTGCCACTCATCTTGTTACTGGCCAGCCTCAGAGCCTGTTTGACATCGGGCAGGTATTTGAGGTCATCCAGAAAAATTGACAGTATGTTTGAACCGGCCTTCACACGGGCGGCATAGCCCACGGGTTTGCCGAAGCTTTGCCTCATACCCCTTTGGAAACGGTCGGCACCAGCTCCGGTAGCCAGGGGGTTTTCCCTCATTATATGATGGGGATGAGCCCTGAACTTGAAATAAAAGAGAGGTTTGGTCACCTTCTTGGTTAGGTAGGCGTTAATGGTAACTCGGGCGGCTTCCAGCTGGTTATGACGTAGCTGAAGGGACTCCTCAGCAACCATATCAATCTGCCATTTCCAATCCCTTTTCTTCTTGTTACCCATGTCAAAAACATGAATTTTGGATCCGGGGATACCCCTGACAAAAGCCTTTTTGACGACCTTGGTGGCCTTGCGGGTGTAAGGCTTGGGTTCCATCTTCCGGTGGCACTTGGCGGGCATCAGACCCATAGAGAGGGCTTGAAGACGCGGTTTAAAAGTTTTTGGTCAGTTTTTGATCAAACTTTTCCCAAAAGTTTGAATAAGAAAAGGATGGAGGGCCGTTAGGCCCCCCAAAGGTCCATTTACTCAGTGCTTTCCACAGTACTACCGGTAACGGTGGTACCAGACACGGTTATCTGGGTCTTGCCGTTCAGGGAAGCCAGAGTCTTGGTGCCAGCCTCGGTTATGTACTGACCGAGGATGTAGGCAGCAGCTCTGGTGTCCTTAGCGGCCCAACCAGCAACCAGCATGGCATCCACGCCCCAGGTAGTTTCACTGGAGTCGTACAGCTTGACCACACCTTTGCCGGTGCCAGTGGTGGCGCTGTAACCGAAGAAGGTTTCAGCGTCAGCAGTACTGACGAGCCCAGCAGCCAGAGTGTTGGCGTACGGACCACCGACAATTATCAGCGGTACGTTGGTGTTGGCTTCACTGTCAAGCACAGCAACTTCACTGTTCAGAGCAACGTAGGTGTATGATACATCACCGGTTGACACAGAGGCTCCTTCCTTGCCGAGCAGAACCTTCACTTTGTTCTGGCTCCTGGGGACAAGCATCTGGACGGATGTACTTCCGTCACCGGACTTGAACACTACACCATAGTTGGACAACAGGTCGTACTTGTAGGTACCGATGGCCTCTTCGTCGAAGATTAATTCTCCGCCATCTGACGCAGTGTCGTCACCTAGGTACATGTTGCGGGAGATCTTGGTCAGGTTCACCCTTGCAACTTCAACGCCTAAGTCGTGACTTATGTTGAAGAGCATAGCGGTGAAATAGTCGTCAGTGTTACCCTCAACGGTTGCGTTTTTACTCACCAAACCAATTCTCACAGAGTTTTCGCTGTCTCCTACAGTAAAGTACCAGTTAAGCCAATTAACTGTCTCGTTTTCAGCAGAGTCTGCTTTAACCGCGGTCCACTCCATGTCGTTAGTGACAGGGTCAGTGTATCCAATAGACACATTCCTCATATCAGTTTCATCAGAGTTGCTGAACCGGAAGGTCAGCTTGTTGATGTAGTTGCTACCGTCGTTGATGCCAACACTGCTACTGGAAGTCACGAGGACATCCTGAGATGAGGCTTCAACGTTGTAGGTCAACTTGTCACTAACAGTGGTTCCCACCAGGGACAATGCTAGGCCCATGGATCCGGGGAACTCAAGGCTGGTTCCTTCTGCAATCGGCTTCTGCTCAGTGTAGGTTGAGGTCAGCGAGTTCTTGGCGGTTGCAACCACACCAATCTTGTTCAGATACAGGTCAGCACCGGATGTTGTGGTGTTGATGTACCACTTCCAAGCGGGGTGGCTGGTGTCTTCACCGATGTAGGCATCACCGTGGGTGTATGCCTTACCGGTTTCAGAACCGACGTAGAACTCCACTATGGGCTGTCCTGCCGAAGCGTCCCAGGGAACGTTGATCTTAGCGACGTTGATTTCAACCGCTCCGATCTTGTCCTTGGAACCGGCGTCAATGCTCACAGAGGTTCCATCAATGTTGAAGATTGCGCCGTATGAGTTGGCACCTGTCTGGTAAACACTGGACACAACGATGTTGCTGGTACCCCAAACCACAGTCTCACCGGGCTGGGCAACGTACTTGCTACCAGTCCTGACGGTTATCTTTCCGGATTCCACCTTGGTGATTTCCAAAAGGTCTCCGAGAAATTCAACCTTGACAGACTTGTCGGTACTGATGGTGTTGTTGTTTATTTCAGTGTTCTTGAAGTCCACGTAGTAGCCAAGGGTGTCGTCAGATTCAACTTCCAGGTACAGTTTGGCGGTTGTGCTGTAGTGGTCGCTTGATGTAGAGAAGGAAGCACCCTTCTTGACGGCCACGCCATCAATCTCCAAAGTTTCTGCGTACTGGACGGTGTGACTGCTTGAGTCTGCACCCGTGAAGCTCACTTCCTTGAACCCAAGCAGGGCAGGGTAGGTGGCTGCAGTCAGTTTCTTCGCAATGTTATTCTCTGCAATACTGTAGTCCTCAACGAAAGCAGTTGTGCTGCTTGAACTTCCGCCAGATGAGCTCGCGCTCACCATGTATTGTCCTAAAGCTGCGGATATCTGGGCTGCTGCAATAACGTCGGGCACTGCCGCGTTAGCACCAACCACTATCTGACCTGCCATGTTGTTGTTCACAACAAAGGGCGAGGGCAGATTTCCAAGGTTCGCTGCCAGCGCACCGGCCATAGTAGCACCCAGGGTAAGGGCACTCAGACCGGCCGCGACCGCGACCTTTATCTTGTTTTTAATTTCTTGCATGCGTTTTCCCTCCTATTTTTGTTTATAGGTTTTGAGGTTCGTCTTTTGTCTTACTGACTTTCGTCAGGGACCTGTCCGAACCCCTTTCACTAGACTAATGACGAACCATAGTATAAAACGCTTCACTTTTTTGCTTTTAAAGGGGACCTGCCCACCGGCAGTATTTTCGTAACTGACAAGTGGGCAGGCTTTTAAAGGCAGTAATACCCCCTCATACCAAAAACAGCTCTAAAAAGTGGGGTAAGAGTCCGAAAACCAGTATATAGCTTCGGTGGGAAACACTCTTATCCAGCCAAACAGAGGCACCCGGAGCACGGCCTTGCCCCTCACCCAGGAGGGGTGGACCAACCAGGGGTCGGGGGCGGGATTGCGGTCGCCTTTAACCAGATAGCCCCCTTCTGTAAAATTGACAACTCTGTGAATGATAGGATAGCCCACCTCGGGCTTGAGATAAAGCACCACATCCCCCACCTCCAGCCGGCTGGTCCCTGCAATTATGAGGGCGTCGCCCTTGTCAAAGCCGTTGGGAAAGGGCATGCCGTCAAGTTCCTCCCGGGTGAAACCGTTCTGGGTCATCCAGGTATAGAAGTTGGAAACCGCAACATCATCATGAGTCATAGAAGGGGACATCACGGCCACGAAAGGGTATTTGCTACCCAGGGCCAGCCCGAAGGCCGCCCTCAAAAACATGGCCATAGTGAAAGCCCACACCAGGTCCTTAATCAGTTGCTTCATGAGGTTTCACCCTGCCCAGGTCAAAGCTACCTTTTTTCAGAGTCAAAAGGTCAAGGTCCTCGGCTATATATGAGTTCTCAAACACCCTTCGTGCCTCGTCCAGCAGGGGTTTCATACTTCTGTAGCGGTGTGAAAAGTGAATGAGGAACAGACGGCCCACTCCGGCCTCCTTCGCCACCTCGGCGGCGTCGCGGGCGGAGGAGTGACCCCAGTCAAACTTGGCACGGTCCCCTTCATTGAAGGTGGATTCGTGAATGAGAATATCCACTCCTTTCACTGCGTCAATAACGCTGGTGGCCTTCATGGTGTCGCCGGTGTATGCCACGGATGCTCCCGGCATTTCAACCAGCCATTCACTGGGTTTGAAGACTCTACCATTAATTTCCACCTCTTTACCGTTTTTCAAGTCAGCAAATTTCGGATTGGACTTAATGCCTTCCCGTGCCATCTTCTCCTTATCCACGTTGGAGTACCCCTGCTCGCGGAAAATGTAGCCGATGGATTCCTTGGTGTGGCGGGTCTTGAAGGTGTCAATCCGATAGCCGGTCCCGCGCTGGTTGGAGGTCTCGCCGGAGATGGACTGGCCGGGGTGCACTTCATGCACCTTTACCTCAAAGGGCACCCTGCCGAAATTCAGACTGATGAGGCCATTCACAATCCGGTCAATACCCACCGGACCGTAAATTTCCACGGGCTTCCTGCGCTCATTCTTGGCCATGCTGAAGAGGATGCCGGGCAGGCCCAGAATGTGGTCGCCGTGGAAGTGGGTGATGAAGATTTTGTTCATTCTCATCAGGCTGAAACCGCTCTGGGCCAGCCGAACCTGGGTGCCCTCCCCGCAATCAAACAAATAAACCTCCCCCTCATGGCGGACCACCAGGGAGGTGGTGAAGCGACGCATGGTAGGACGGGTGGCCCCCGTGCCCAGAATAGTGATTTCAAGCATACGAGGGTAAAGAACGCAGGAGTTTTAAAGCTATGACTGTCAGCCTGCATGACCGGTTACCAGCTCACCGTGCTTTTTGAGAGGCTGGACCCTTCAATCGTGACAGAGGGGGACCGGGAGAAAATCCAGAAGATATCAAAAAGGTATTACAAATACAAGGCTCACTGGAGCGCTGGGACGGGGCCTCTTCCAGACCTTGCGATGATTGAACACCTTTTCCCCGCCTATGCCTGTCTGGCCAAAGCCCATCACCAGACCAAAATAATATCACATTCCCCTAAGTTCGAGAAGGCCCTGACGGATGCACTTTACCAGAAAAAGATGAAGTATGCCGACCTTTCCGGCCCACCCGCGGATAAAAAGGTAAGCCTTGCCAAAACCTACAAAAACAAGGACCTGCCGGGTTTTACGGCTCTGTTGTTGAGGGTAGGGGAAGCAGGTCAGCGAAGTTATGTAACACACAAAATCATGGACCGGCGGGGCTGGATGGTTTTTGAAATTGGCCTTCTTCCGCTTAAGATGACTAGGAGTGACGAAGTCATTTACTTCAAAAAGGACCAACTTCAGAAGGATGTTGACAGGTTTGAAGAATATATGAAGGACCAGATCAAAGACCTAAGTCCTTGAGTTGTTCCTTGTCTGCCTCGTTCGGGGCGTCTTCCATAAGGGCCCGGCCCGATTTGCTCTTGGGGAAGGCAATCACGTCGCGGATGCTGTCCCGGCCCAACATGACCTGGAGCAGACGGTCAAAGCCAAAGGCAACGCCACCGTGGGGGGGCACGCCGTATTTGAAGGCTTCCAACAGCATGCCGAACTTCCTGCCGGCTTCTTTTCTGGAGATACCCAGCAGTTCAAAAATTCTGTGCTGAAGTTCCGGGTCGGTGATACGGATGGAACCTCCCGCCACCTCAACTCCATTAATCACCAGGTCAAAGGTCCGTGAGGGAACGCTGAGCAATTCACTTTTTTCATGTTCTTCCAACAGGAACTTTTCAAACTCCGGCTTGGGGGCTGTGAATGGATGATGTCCGGGCTGAATGTTTTTGATTTCCTCACCCCATTCAAATAGGGGGAAATTCACAACCCATACAAGGTCAGTGCCTTTGCGGAGGCCTTTAAGCTCGCCACCCAGCAGACGCATTGAGCCAAGCGTCTCATTCACTTTTTGTTTTTCTCCCGCCAGTATAAAGAGGGTGCCGTTTCCAAGTTTGACCAAGTCAGACTCCGCGGAGGTTATGTGCTTGCTTATGCCACCGCCCATCTTGCCGTCTTCAACCAGCACCCAAGCCACCCCGGGGAAACCCTGCTCTTTGGCTATGCGGTTGAACCGGTCCAAGTCCTTCTTGCCGACTCTGTCGGGGTAGAGCACAGCCTTAACCACGCCACCTGCATCTCCGGCTGTCTCAAAAGCCTGGAAACCACTCTTCTTCAGGAGGTCTGTAAGGTCTAAGAGTTCCATGCCGAAACGGCGGTCGGGCTTGTCGCTACCGTAGCGGTCCAGGGCCTCACTCCACTGCATGACGGAAAAGGGTCGGGTGAGTTTGATGCCCAGTAGCTGGGCATAGAGCATGGCCACCATACCTTCAGTGAATTTCATGACATCCTCGTCGTTCACAAAAGACATCTCAAAGTCAAGCTGGGTGAATTCATACTGGCGGTCGGCACGCAGGTCCTCGTCGCGAAAACACCGGACCACCTGGAAATATTTGTCCAGACCCGCCACCATCAGCAGTTGCTTGTAAATCTGGGGACTTTGTTGCAGGGCCCAGAAATGTTTGGGAAAGGTGCGACTTGAAATGAGAAAGTCCCGCGAACCTTCAGGGGTGGGTCTGCCCATATAAGGAGTTTCAATTTCAATGAAACCCTTGGAAGCACAGTAAGTGCGGACGGTGGTGGCGGCCTTGAACCTCAACTCCATCAGGTGTTGCATGTCAGACCGCCTCAGGTCAAGGAACCTGTGCTTGAGGCGGGTTTCTTCCGTAGTGTGAATGTCCTGGTTGAAAATCTCAAACGGCAGAGGTTCTGCCTTGGAAAGCACCACCGCGGTCTCGGCCAGCACCTCAATGTCGCCGGTGTCAAGTTTAGGATTAACCTCCTTACGCTTGGCCACCTTGCCGGACACCATGAGCACTGACTCGCGGGTGAGTTCGGAGAAAACGGACTTCAGAGCTTCATCCATGACCACCTGGGTGATGCCGTACCGGTCGCGCATGTCAATGAAGGCCTTCCTCCCCATGATGCGGACGGAATGCACCCAGCCCGCCAGGGTGGCCTTCCTGCCGGCGTCCTTCTGTCGCAGATCGCCACAGGTGTGTGTCCGAAGCATGAGAGGGGCAGACCCGGGGGTAAATAAAAGTTGCTCCGGGCGGTTTTCCGGACCTACACCTATAAAAGGCTGGAGCGGGGGGGCTATGGTATGTTTGATGCCTATAACGTGGAAGGAGGGGTCAGTGAGGAGGAATACCGCAAGGTCGTGAAGGACTTTGGAGCCAGCCTGATTTCGGACCAGTTGGCCAAACGGCTGGACCACCCTCTGGTGCCGGACCTCTTTTTCGCCCACAGGGATGTAGGCAAAATAATGGACCACGAGAGTGGTTTTTCAGTGATTTCAGGCAGGGGGCCCAGCATGAACATGCACATCGCCCATCTGCTGGTTTTCCGCTTTGTGAGGCACTTTCAGGACAAATTCGGGGCTTTCGTTTTCCTGCCTTTCAGTGATGATGAGAAACTGCTGGCCCGGGACCTGGAGCTGGGTCACGTCCTCCGTATGAGTTACGAAAACCTGCTGGACATGCTGGCCATCGGCTTTGACCCTAAAAACACCGAGGTTATGCTGGACCTGGCAACTCTGAAACAGGACGTTTACAATCTGGCTGTTGAGGCCGCCTCCAACATGACTTTGAGCACGGTCAGGGCGGCTCTGGGCTTCACTGACGACATGAATGTCGGCATTCACTTTTACCCCGCCATGCAGTCGGCTCACATCCTTTACCCTACCAAAAAATACGGTCTGCCGACTATAGTGCCCATCGGTCTGGACCAGGATGTTTTCGTGAAGCTGGCTCGGGACGTGGCACCCAAAATGGGGCTGGCCAAACCGGGTGACATTCTGTCCAAATTCCTGCCAGGTCTGACAGGGGGGAAAATGTCCTCAAGCAAACCCGAGACGGCGGTCTTCACCACAGATGGTCCGAAGGAAGTGAAAAAGAAAATCGGCAATGCATTCACAGGAGGTCTGCCCACTGCAGAGGAACAGAGAAAGAAAGGGGGAAACCCGGAGGTGTGTGTAGTCTACCAATATCTGAAAACTTTCTTTGGTGTTGATGTCCGCCAGCAGTGTAGGTCAGGAGAATATCTGTGCGGTGACTGTAAGAAGATGCTGACCGAAAAGATGACTCAGATGCTGACCACCCATCAAAGTGAACGGGCAAAAGTTGAAAAAAATCTGGACAAGTTTGCCCCGGAGTTGGGTGACCTGAAGGACCGCATTCTGGCCCTTAAATAAAAGTGAATGGTTTTGCGGAAGTCCCAGCACCAACCAACCCTTGTTTCCTATGGAAAAAATTTCCAGGTTGGAATCGGCCTAAAAAGGCTTCTTGAAGGTATTTACTTCGTCCTCAGCATCATCCAGGGTTCTTTTGAGCCAGCCGATGGTATGTTCCACTTCTTCAAGGGTTCTAAGGCCCGGGATAATAGCTTTGCCCGTTCTGAACACCAGGATGCGTGTGGAACCTTTTCTGAGTTTCATACCGGGAAAAGCTTCAGGGTCATACTCTGAATCAGGGATAATATACGCCAGTTCGTGAAGACGCAGACTCCTGTCCAGATCCACACTCACCACTATATTCCTGACTTCAACCTTGGGGTCTTCAACAGGCACCCCGTTCTCCCTCAACAGGCAGGCCAACTGGGTGGCCTTCTCCCGGGCAGCATCAGTGCCTCTGGCACCGCTACAAACGAAGTTTCCAGAGCTGTAAAGCAGGAAGCCCACACCAAACATCTTGATACGAAGTGCAGGGAACTTGCCGGGTTCGTAGACGCTACTACTTATCTTATTGTTGATGTCTATCAAGTTCAAAGATGCCGCCAGTTTCCCCGTGACCACAATATTTTGGACTTTATAGTCGGGGACTTCCACAGGAAACCAAGCTTGGCGGGTTTAAAAACGTTTTCGTGCTCCATCATATACGTTCACAACATGAGTTCGGCAACTGCACGGTCGGAGTTAATGCCACTGTTGCCGTATGGGTCTTCAATAATGATTGTGAATGGCTTGCCTTTGAGCAACTCCTTTACCAGACGCCTTGCCCGGGGCTCTCGAACATGGGTAACGAAACGCTGAAGCACACCTTCAATTGTGGTAATGAAACCCAAAGATGCCGTTCCGGGTTCTATGGTCGCGCCTATCTCAGGGATTATGACTCTGGCTGTTGAGCTACGAGCCACCAGCACGTTCAAGTCCTTTTCACTTTTTACTTCAAAGGTCAGCCGTGAGGGTTCGCGACCTTCCTGAGGCAAAATGTCCAGAGTGCGGTAAGGACAACCATTCCGACCGCAAACCATGGAAACCAACGTCAGCTGTCCCCCCAAAAAATCCTTCTGTTCCTTTACTGTAACTGTCAGGGGCCCCTTACAAACGGGACAAATCATTTCACAACTTCCACCATGGGAGGCACAAGCACAATCCAGTTATCATCCAGAGCGGCCAGTTCAGAACCTGTAACGTTGCAATGGGTCTTGATGCGGTCAATGGCCTTCTTCAATTCACTCATGTCCTTGTCACGAAGAGGTGCCACCTTGACCAGAACTATGGCGTCAGCCTTCCGGAATCTGCTGAGCACTTTTTCCACGTCGGCATATCTCTCCATTACCAAAAGACCCAGCTTGATTTTCTTGGTGATGTCCTTGGTCATCTGAGCCTCAACCACATCCTCGGCTCCTCTGGCCTTTCCGACTTTCAGCAGTCCCCCTATCATAGTATCACTAAAAGGTAAGCCCGACGGCATTATTTAACCTTTGAGGAGGTGGTAACCGTCTCCAGAACGCTGGCCACTTCCCATATCTGGGCCCGGGTGTGAAAAGGCAGATTGGGGTCCTGGCTGAGCTCATCAAGGATACAGGCCACTGAACCTGCCCGGATATGGGGGGCGTTGTTTCCGTTTTTCAGACGCTCCACTGCATCCTTGCAGGTGCCTTTGATATTGCGAGGCACGGCAGAATCGTTAATAATCTGGTTCAAAATCCCAACCGCCGTTTCCAACGCGTTAGCATTACTCATACAAACACCTATTTGCCTTTAGCCTGTGAACTCAAGTCACGCAGTTTCTCGTTGAGTTTTTTCTCCTGTGCTTGGAAAGTTTTAAGCCGAGTTTCCAGTTTTTCCTTAACTTCCTTCAAATCTTTGATAACGGCCTCACGTGGTTTTTTGATTAGGGCGGGACCAATGGCCTTAAACACAAATTCCTCTTTTTCCTTTTCAAGTTCCTCAACCGCCAACTCAGTTTCTTTGATTTGGAGTTCCACCTGTTGACGCTGGGACATCATAATCTGAAGCTGTTGCTGATAAATATTAACCTGAGTGAGTGCATATCTTTGTTGAGGGGTTAAATCTTCCGCCATTTTATCACATCCAGTTCCTACCCAACTAACGTGCTTTCAAAGTTTTCACAGTGGGAGCCCGCATCTTGACCAGTATCTTATAACCGCAAAAGGGGCATCTCACTCTCTCATAGCGCAGATCCATGTCAACCCGCTTGCCGCACTTGAAGCAACGATACGTTCCCATTAAACCACCTTGTAGGCATGGTTGGCAAATTTGTGGCCACATTTCTGGCACTGCCATATGCCGGTTGATTGCCGTGTTACTCCCGCCTTGCCACAGCTGGGACATGCATAGGTTTTGCCCTTGTAATGCCTCTCAATCTTATCAACTTTCCTCTTGGCTTTAGTCCCATACCTGGCACCGAAACGTTTGGAAGTATTCAGCTTGCTTACGACCATTCAACCACCACTCAAACCCAGGGCAAGGGCAATCAGGGCCACCACCGCAATAATGGTGAGGACCAATATGTCCTGTCCCATGAGCCACTCAAATGCCTTTAAAAGCTCTCCTGTCTGCCAGGCCCAATAGAGCCCGCCAACCATGGCCACGACCACCAGGGGGGCCAGAACGCGTTTCCAGAATGGCTTCGGCTGCACATCAGGCGGAATGAACCTTTCCTCTCCGGCCATAAAGAGGGTTCTGGAAGGGGGTTATAAAAGTTTTTAAGGGGGTCTGCGGGAAAGGGGTGTTGATGAACCCTAGGGTATCTGACCTGTGATGATGCCGTCCCAATCTGACAAACTTTTTAGAAAAAAGTTTGATCAAAAACGTGATGTCTGTGGACATCGCGGAGCGGTTTCAACTCAAGAGCGGGAGGCACCTGTGGGTGCGGAATTCCCGAAGAGGTTCCGACCGCGTAGCGGCTGAGGGTTGGAGTTTTTTGGAAAAAAGTTGCATCAAAAAGCGAGCTGTCTTGGTTCCGACCGCGAAGCGGGTGAAGGTTAACGCTTTTCAGAAAATGTGAAACTCAATTCACTTTTTCAAGTTCTTCTTTCAGAATGGCCAGCAACTGTTGTCCGGGAAACCTGCCTCTGAATTCCTGCATCACCAGACCCATCAGGCCTTTCTCAGGGGACGGGGTATTTTTTATGAAGTCCTGCTTCTGATGAACCAAACTTTTCACAAATTGTCGGACTACCTCATCTGAGACCTGACTCTTCATCTCCTCGCCTTTCACAACTTTCTGGAGAAGGTCAAGCAGAGCTCCGCCCTTCTGACCTTTGTAAAGATGGACCAGTTGTTCCAAATGTGAACGATTCACTTCCAGACCGCGCCTTCTTAGGGCGGGAAGATGTTCTGTGAATACCTCTCCGAGAAAAGGATGCCCTCCCAATTCACAAAACAGATTATAATCTGGGCTTATATGAAGTTTGAGAGCCAGTTGCTCCGGAAGAACCTTTTTGAGGCGGACCAGTCTCTGCTCGGGAGTTTCGGGCATCGGGACTCTGAAAGGTTTGATAGGTGGGATGTCTGTTTCCGGATACATGCGGGCTCCCGTAGGGAGAGGTCGTAGGAAAGAGGAGGAACCATCCAGCTCACATTTCCGGGTGTCCTCTGTCACCCCGCTCACCAGTTGGCTCAATCTTTCAGCCACCAGATTGAGGGGTTCTGCAGAGCCCGCTGAGAGAGCCAGAAGGTCGGTTTGCCGGCATCCCATGATCTTTTTGACAGCCTCCAGTTCCGACTCCAGTTTGTATTTGGTCATGTCCTCATCGGTATGAACGAAGCCACGGAAGCCGTGGGCTCTGACGTATTCTGCCAGCTCCCTGCCCAGATGTTTTCCCGGATGCATAGGCTCGGCAAACAGTCCCGTAGCCGATGAGAAAGTCATAGCAAAAACTTTCTGACCTTTGAATATTTTTGAATCAGTTTTTGTGAATATCCCCGTGACTTCCAGGGGTTTTCCGGGAGAGGTCTGCCGAATACGTTCACTAAGGATGAACAGTCTTTTCTGCCTGTTCACTTCAAACTCCACAAGTTTCGGAATAAGCGAAAGGTCCTGAACTCCTTTTATTTCCACCCGGGCACCATCCGGAATTGAAATATTTATGTCCTGCCGGATGGTTCCCAACCCCCGCTTTACTTTCAGCATGCGGAGGGCCTCGCCGATTTTCAGGGCCACCTCACGGGCCTGTTCCCCGCTGGTGATATCGGGCAGAGTCGCAACCTCAATCAGAGGGGTGCCCAGCCGGTCAACGTTGAAAACCCTTTCACTTTGGGAGAGGTGCTCTCCATTCACGGGTCGGGAGGAGTCCTCCTCCAAACAGATGGAATCCACGCGGACCTTTGTCCCGGGGACAACCCCACCAGTGGCCACCAAAGCCGTTCTCTGAAAGCCCGAAACCGCTGAGCCGTCAATCAGGATTTTTCTCATTACCTGGATTTCGTCCACAGGGGTGGAGGCCATCATTCGTGTGAATTGAAGGGCTATTTCCAGAGCCTTTGTGTTCAAGGGGTGGGGCGGTTCCTCATCCCATTCCACGGCACAACTACTGGCCAGGTTGGCGTGATAGACCACTTTCCTGCCCTTCCGGAATTCCTGCAAAGCCGCCCTGTCCAGCCCTCCCAGCTCACTGTGGGTGGGTCGGAAAAAACGGGTGAACGTAAAGTCATGGGTGTCTGTCAACTCTGTCGGGCAGTTGCAGAACAGTTTGCAGGTATCCAGTTGCTGGTGAATTTCCAACCCAATTTTGACTTCTTCGGCCACTGAAATCCATTACCAAGTCTTTTATATTTACGTTGCCCATGGCTGATGTGGCCATCAAGAGTAGCATTGAGAAGATTGTCCAGAAGGAAATGGAAACGGTCTTTGTAGTCATCGTTCTGGCCATAACGGTGATTATGTTTGTGCCCGCGGCCCAAAGGTATCTTAGCATCATTCTGACCGTCCTGGGTGTGGTGGTGCTGGTGCAGATTTTGAGAGCAGTCGGGGTCATAAACGAAGTTCAGGAGTATGAAAGACTGGCGGTATTCAGACTCGGTCATTTCCACCGCATCGCCGGCCCGGGTTGGATTATCCTGATCCCCATTCTGGAAAGGGCAGTCAAAGTGGATTTCCGGGTTCAGCAGATGGACATTCAACCTCAGGAGGTCATCACTGCTGACGAAATCCGGGTCACGGTGGATACCATCCTTTACTACAAAATCAAGAAACCCGAACTGGCTATTCTGGCCGTCAAGGACTTTGAAGAAACCCTCAAAGGGTATGTCTATGCCGCCCTGAGGGACATTTCCAGTAACCTGACGCTGAACGAACTCTATTCTGAAATTGAAAAAGTCAATGACATTGTGAAAGTGAAAATTGAGCCCATGGTTCAGGACTGGGGCATCACCATCGTGGATGTTGAGGTTCAGAACCTGCGTATCCCCGAGCCCATCCAGCAGGCCATGCACATGAGGAGACAGGCCAAAGAAGAGTGGGCTGCCGCCCAATATCAGGCCCGGGCCCAGCGGACATTGATTGAGGCCATCGCCGAATCGGCCAGCAAGCTGGACCAGAACGCCCTATCATATCTTTACATTAAGGAGGCCCTGCCCAAGATAGCCCAGGGTCAGGCCACCAAACTGGTCATGCCGGCGGTTTTCCCGAAACTGCCCCAGGGGGTTGACAAGACGGGAGAGGAGGCCATGACCCTCAATCTGTCGGGCCTGCTCAATGATGAAGAAAATCCCCTGAAGAAAAAGGCCAAAAAGGAGTGAGCAGTTCCTCGTTTTCAGGCGGGGTTGCGACGAACAAAGAAAAGAGCTGCCAGAGTCAGGCCGGCTGCCAGATAGGCCATGAAGGTTGACAGGCCCAGTATTTTGAAAAGGTAAGCCAGCCCGAAAGCCAGCAACAGCTCGGCCAGCAGGCGGATGAAGCCCTCCCTGAACAACATCCAATAAACCAGTATGATAAAGGCCAGAGCAGTGATGATGACGCCCATCAGGACAGGATGCATGCGGGACACACTCGGGGTTGCTTAAAGCTGTTTCAGTTTCAGAGTTGCTTCAGGGTCTTCCGGAGCTCCTTTTTTTCCAGACAGGTCTTGGCCCCTAACAACTGAAGGGCCTGTCGGAGGGTGGCAGCCTCCAGAAGGGGGTCCTTCCCAGGAATACCTGCCTGTTTCAGGTGCTTCCTGACAGCCTTGTTCAGAGGTTCCAGCTGTGCTGTCAAGGCTGTGAACTCCGTGGCCAGGCTCTGGGCGGCAGTTTCAACGGCCGGGCTCAGCTTGCTGATGCCGTAATGACAGGTGCCATCCACCATGGAAGCAAAGGTGACAAGGCGTCCCGGATCACCATCATATGACATTTTGTAAAAGGCCTTCCAGTCCTGCGTATCAACCATAAATTCAGCTTTTTCCATAAGGGAAGTATGTGTAGGGGATTTTAAAGCTTGAGTCTGCCACTTCATTGGTGGGTGAAAAGCACCATTACTGTTGGGTGGTGCTGGTATAATTTTATATGACCTAAGGTAAAGCTTGCATGGACGGACCAACAGCCGTGCGAGTGCTCGGGGAGAAGCTGGGCAGACAGTTTGTGGGGCCCGACGTTGAAGTGGGGGTCCGCAGGGAGGCCGACGGCAACCTGAACTTGCTTTTTATGAAAGACGGAGAGATGGTCGGCAACTGCCTGGTGGTTCCTGAAGCCAAAAAGGCCTTCGGCTTTGTGATGAACAAACAGAAAGGCAAACAGGCTTTTGAAGTGGAGCTGGATGAGTTTGTGGATTTGTTGAAGAATTTCTGA
>OMKS01001879.1_pt1 | contig 18127 bp, 7 predicted proteins | sample 1674721 | NCBI WGS metagenome assembly OMKS01 (sample SAMN06264996, study PRJEB25208) | sediment metagenome | isolation source: hot spring sediment | place: USA: California | collected 2014-09-02
TGCCATCGGGGGAAGCTGACCTCCAAAGGCTCGGCTGCCAGTCCGGCGGCGCGCATCTTATGGATGGTCGGGTCGCTGTACATGGCGTTGAGTTTTTCGATGAGCATATTCATTTCTTCAAGCAGCCGCTGCTGTTCTTCCCGCTGGATTTCATAACGGGCGTATTCGGCGCGAACGCGGTCAATCTCTTTGTATTCATTTTGGGCTTCCTGTAGCTGTCGTGTAACGGTATCAAGCTGCTGGGTCAAGGCGGTCATCTGGTCTTGTGCATTACGATAGTCCGATTGACGGAAAATTTCGGCAATCTCATTTTGACGATACGCCAGATCGGCATGCATTTGTTCCAGAGCGGCACGTGTTTCTTTGACGACGCGATGCTCTCCGCCGAAACGAGCCAGTTGGCGCTCAAGAATCGGCTCCATGGTCGCGATGTTGGCGCGCATCTGACGGGCAATCGGATCACGCTCGATTTGTTCGCGCACGACCTCATCGAATTCCGGCGCGGTGGCGCGGTTACGCAGGGTTTCAATGATGCTTTCCAGACGTCCGCGTTCGCTGTCGTACAAACTGAATCGCTGCTCGATATCGGCCATTTTATCGTCCATATAGTCGCGAAAGTTGGTCCGACCGGTCAGATTCAGCCGCGCAAATCGTGTGCCGGCGCGAATGGACTCCAGACTCTGCTCGATGGTGTCCAGGGCGCGTCGAATGGAATCGCGCTGGTTTCTGCGTTCAGCCAGTTCCGCGCTGATGTCGCGTCGGGCCTGCTCCCGCTGCTCGGTCAAAAACAGCCGAACCGCGGTATCGACAATCGTCTTGGCTTCGCGCGACTCGGCGCATCGCATGGATACGACGATCACGGTCAAATCCCGCGGCGCCGTAACGCGAAAGTTGCGTTCCAGATTGCGCAGCGCTTTACGTACGGCCTCGGCCTCTCCGCCTGCTCCGGTCGAATCGGCTTCGGTAAACTGCCGGTACCAGTTGGTGTTGCGAATGGTATCGTTGCGCAGCAGTTCCTGCAGCATATTCTGTTGCGTCATCTGTGCCGCCTTGGTTGCGCGGAACTGGTAGTAGATGTCTCGGTTGGGCTGAACTGATGAAATCTGGGTCGGATCCTGCTGGATCGGCGGCATCACTTCGATGTGGGTCCTTGCGGTGTAACGGGGCATGGTCCTGCGAAGCACAGCCCACGCGCCTCCGCCGATCACCAGTCCCAGCATCGTCAACAGGACGATCATCCCGATGTGCCGCCGAAGGATGCCCATGACTTCTTTGGGGGTCATCGCTGTTCCGGTGGCTCCCATCAGGGCGACCGGCGGCGCCGCGGAACGCGGACCGACCGGCGTAACAGGGGTATTGACGGCACGTTGTATTGACTTATCCATGTGCGATTCTCCTCATCAATCAGACGATTTCTAAATTGACGTATTTGCCTGCTGTTTGAGTATATCGATTCGTTCTTCGATCCGTTTTCGTTCTTTTTCCGGCACGTCCGAGGCCGTCTCCAGCGCCTTGTGGAAACTGTCAATCGCCTGCGCTGTTTCACCGAGCGATTCATGCACCAAGCCGAGATGGTTATACACATCCCAAGGCACGGGTTCCCGGCTCGCCTCGTAAAGCTGCAGCGCCCGCAGCAGATTTTCCCGAGCCGGCTCGGATCGTCCGTTTTTATACTGTGTATAAGCGTAGGTGTCCAGATAAACAGGATTGCCCGGATCGCGCTGGTGAGCGCGGCGTGCATATTGCATGGCCAGTTCGAGCTGCTGGTCATTGACCGCCAGCAGATACGCCAGATTGTTCAGTATCGAAGGATTTTCCGGATAATGCCCCAGAATCTGCCGGAACAGTTCAATCGCGCGATTCATATAATCCGCATCCGCCGTTTTCATATAAGCCTGAACCAGCAGATTGGCTTTTTTCAGCGCCAGATTGCCCCAATTCGGCTGGTCGGGGGAGGTCTCGGCCAGACAGCGGTCGATCAGTTCGATGCCGCGGTTAAATTGTTCATTGAGCTGAGCGAGACGATAACTCAGCAGCAGACTCGGCAGCGCATCGGGATTCTGCCGGGTCCATCGCACCGCGGATTCCATGCCGACGGTATTGAGCATAATAGACAGCACCGTATCCTGAAACCAGTCGGCGGCGCCGCCTTTGTCCAAAGCCGAGAAAAACAGCGACTCGGCCCGGTCCATTTGTCCCTGATGGAAATGGGCTTGCGCCATTTGCGCATAGGCAACCGGCGCCAGCGGCCCGTCAACCCATTGCGAGGCGGTATTGATCGCCTCGGTATATTGCTTGTTTTGATTCAGCGCTTCAAGATAAAGATTCAGAGCGACCGGATCTCTGGAGTCATGCCGGCGATGAACCTCCCAGGCTTGTTTGAGATAGTTGACCGCGCGGGCGGTATCCTGTCTGGACAAGTAAAAGCGCCCGGCGCGCATACTCCATAAAGGCGTATCCGGATATCGTTCAATCGTCCGGGTATAAAACCGTTCCAGATCGTTCAGACGATTGGTTCGCTGATAGAGCAATTCAAGCATCAGACGAATCTGCAGCGGCGCCTGCGGCTGCTGCATAGCGTTGACCAGCTCGCCGACGGCCGCGTCAATCTGTCCCATTTCGCTGAAGACCGCCGCCAGTTCCATACTGACGGCCGGGTTGGCCGAAAGACTCTTGCTTCGCTGCAGGTCGTCCACGGCCCGGCGCGGCTCATTGAGCAGGCGGTACAGGCGCCCGCGCAATCGCCAGGCCCCTGCGTTATTGCCGTCGATTTCAAGGTAACGGTTGGTCAGGGTCAGCGCCTCGCGAAGCTGGCCGTTTGTCATTTTTAACCAGGCATCCATCAGAATGGTCAGTTTTTCGTCGGGATACTGCTCCTTGACACGGGTCAGCAGCCTGCCGCCTTCTTCGGCAAATCCGCCGTCCAGATATTTTTGAATCAGCCACAATTGTTCATCCTTGTCGTTGTCTTTAGCCGACAGCAGATCGAGGTATTGTTTCTGGACGGTGCGATCGCCGAGACCTTCCGCGGCCAGAACCAGCCCTCGCAAGACGGATGCATCGTCCGGCGCGTCCTGATAAAGTTGAAGGAGAACCTCTTTGGCCTTTTCAAACTGGCCGCTCTGTAAATAAAACCGCCACAACAAGTGACTGTCGTCGCGCAACAGCGCTTCGGCTTTTTCGCTTTGTTGGGTGCGGCTCAGATAATCGGCGTAAGCGGCTTTTGCGCTTTCGCTGTTCGGATCGAATTCAATCGCCTGGGTAAACGCTTTGCCGGCCAGTTCAATAAGGCCGCTTTTTTTGATAGGGTCGTCCTCATTCTGTGCGATCCGCAGCGCCATATTGCCGAGCATCACGGCGTTGGCCGCGCTCGGATGCTGCCGCAGAATCTGTTGACGCAGCGCCAACGCGCGATCCGGCGACTGGGCGCTGATCACCTCGGCATACACGCTCTGTAACTGCCCGTCGTTGGGGTTCAGGAACATCGCCGTGGTAATGGACTGAATCAGTTCGTTTTGCTGTTCAACGGTCAGGCGAGATCCCAGTTCGACGTTTCGGTTAAACAGCAGCGAGGCGTGATGTTTGGCGTACAGGCTGTTGAGTGTATCCATCTGCATTGCCTGTCGGCTGTTTTCAATGGCAGCGTCCAGATCGCCCATCTGTTCGAAGATGCGGCTTTTGAGATAATACCCCATGCTCATCAACGGTTTGATCGTCAGGCATTCTTCCACGCGGCGCAGCGCAAGCGAATAATTCGATTTCATCAACTCCAGGCGGGCCGCGGCAAGGTTGCCTTCGCAACCGTCCAGATTTCGCGTGCGAATAACGCGCAGAAGCTGCTCGGCCATTTCGACGTTTTCACTTTCAAGAGCGATTTCAAACTGTTCGACAATGATCTCGCTGTTGTCCTGAGCCGTTTCGGCGGCTTGGCTCAGAACATCCAGAGCCTGGTCGTATGCCCCGCGCGACCGAAGCAGATCGGCCATGGCCGTGGCCCGCTGGACGGGATCGCTCAGACCGGCAACGGCGTCTTCCTGGATTGCCTCATATCGCTGACGGGGAATCGACAGCGGATTGGGTTCTTCGGCCTGACGGCGGAGTATTTTCAACGTCAGCGCGTCGGGACGCCGACCCAGATAAGCGTCCAGAAGTTCAACGGCCTCTGCCGTCATTCCGTTCTGAAGGAAATAACCGCAAACCGACTGTACCTGCGCGACCTCGATGGTGTCAGGGGCGGTCTCAACTAAATCAAGTAGAATCTGCTTTTGACGGACACGGTAATCGGCCAGCTCTTGACGGACGTCATCGGGTATCTGCTGCTCCTGCTCTTGCTGACGTTGCGCAAAACGGCGCGAGATCTGCGTGATCCGAGATCCTATCAATCGCAATTCCAACAGCTTTTGTTCAACGCTTCCCTCCTCCATGGCCGCGACAGCCTCTGTGAGATACGTTTCATCGCCGAGAGCCAGTGCGGCTTCCGTAATAATCTTCTGACTGCGTGTGTTCGGCCCATACCGCTGCTGATAGATCCGGGCGTAAGAAACGGCCTGGTTCCACGCCTGCAATTGCGTCATAATTTCGGCGTAATCAAGAATCAGGGACGGTTTGTCCAGAACGATGCGAATGCGGTTGGTCAACGCTTTTTCAAGAAATTCGCGCTGCAGGCCGATGAGGTTTTCTTCGGCGGCCACGCGGGCCAGGACCATACACAGCACCGGATCAATCGATGACGGCTGATTGGTCGAATCGAGTGCCTTGGATTGCTCGTAGGCACGGTAAAGCAGTCGAATGCCGCGATCCCGTTCTCCTTTGGCCAGCGCCAGGATGCCTTCCCATTGCTGTACGGCCGCATGTTCGCTGCTGCCGAAATACTGTGAGATTTGCTCGACCACAGGTTCGGCCTTGCGAATCCACGGCTGGGCGTCATCGGGGTGGTCCAATGCTTTTTCGAGATAACATCGGGCCAAAAAAGTATTCAGTGTATTGCGGTACGCCAGATTGCGCGCTTCGCGAGGACCGGGCGTCGGCTGCGATTGCGTCATGGATTTCATTTCTTCGCCCAGCATCAGCGCATCGTCCATAGCGGCGGCGTCTTGAAACGCCGACCCTTTGCGGTACAACAGCATCGCCAAACGATAGGCGTATTCAAATTCATCGGGCGCCAGTTGTTTGGCCTGTCGCGCCGCTTCAATGGCGCGATTCAATTCCGCCTCGGCGTTGGCTTTTCCGGGAAGTTCATACGCCTGCGACAGCACGGTCAGCAGATTTGCGTCCGGTTCAAGCGTCCGGACATGCTCTTCCAGTTCGGCGCGAAGGGATTCGACGCGGTTCGGGTCGTTGCCGAGGGTCTGGATTTCGAACTGATAGCGTGCGGCCAGGGCCTCGGCCGTGTTGTCGGCCTTTTCCACGGCTTCATCAAGCCGTCTGACGGCCTCTCGGCGGGCGTTTTCGCGGGCGTTCATCACACCGACCTGCGCGTTTAATTCGCCCTGAAGCTGCATTGCTTCGGCCAGATAGGTGTAATGAGAGGGGGTTGTCGGTTCACGCTGTATCAGGGTTTCAAAAATGTCAATTGCCTGATTGAGGTAATTGGTCCGCTCGGCGGTTCCTGTGCCGCCGCGACGGGCAATGGCCAGCGCGGCACGACCCAGACGCATTTGCAGTTCCGTATCGACCGAGTCGCCTTTTTGCTCGATCAGTTCAACCAGTTTCGTGGCTCGGTCGTGCACATTTCGCCATGCCGCTATCATTCCGCTGTCGGCCATCTCATAAAAATAGTTCAGAATCCGGCGATGCGCCTCGAGGTGTCCGGGGTCGATATTGACGACCGTGTTCCAGCAGCGCAGCGCTTTGTCCCAGTTGGCTTCGTGCAGTTCATTATGAATCAGATGCAGATCCGCCAGTTCGAAAAGACGCTCGATTTGATAGGCGTCGGTTTTGCCGAAGCGATAGGCTCGCGACAGCAGGCGTTCCGCACGCTGGTAATCGTCCTCGGCAAGCGCCTGGCGCGCCAGATCAAGATTGAGATCTGGATTGCGGTGATAAAAATAACGAAACGCCAGCCCCGCGCCGCCGATGACGACCAGCGCAAGCAGGACAATTCCGATAACTGCCACTTTCTTGTTCAGTTTTTTTGCCATACGTAAAACTCTCCGGGACGATGTCGGGCCATCATTCTTGCAGTGTCGCCGATACGCCGACGCCTGGTCCGAGCATTTCCCTTGTTCGCTTTATTCAATTCAGGTTCATTTGTTTTCGTTGGCCGCGTCCCAGTCGGGCCAGTGGTCTCGTTCAAGCGCCGGCAGCAGCACGCCGAGCAGTCGCTCGGAGGCCTGAACGGCCTGTTCACGGTCGGGATAGACGCGGCCGAACGGCGTATTACCGTAAAAATGCCATTCAACCTTGGAAAAGTAAGAATACTTGCTTAAAAAATTCTGACCAAGAATCCGCCGAGTCTCGGTGCGACTGCCGCTGTATTGACCATTGGCGTGGAACAGATAAGCCACATAAAAATCCGTCGTGCCGCCCAGCGTCGAATCGTCGCTGCCGCCGAACAGGATATGCTGATAACTGAGTATCCGGGGTTGATCCTGTCCGCTTCGCGTCAATCGGACGGTATCCACATAACCGGCTTTGCGGACATTGCCCCCGCCGACGTAGCATTCATCCGGGACGTGCGGCACGCGATCCGGATCGCCGGTGTAGTAGGTAACGAAAACCGAGCAGAATTGGACCGGGCTGCCCGGCTCGGCGTCAGGATCGACAAGAAGCCATTGCAGATAGTCTTCGGTCCCCAGTGTGGCAAGGACGTCGGGGTTGTCGATGGTGGATTTATGTCTGACGATGTACGGCGCAATCGCCGTTTCATCCATTTCATGCAGCGGATTTTGCAGGGGCAGCGGCTGCTTGGCCAACTGCCAGCCCAGCGCCTGAATGACCAGCGATTTGGTGGTCGCGGCGGTCAGCAGCAGCAGGGCACACACCAGAAACGCCGGCTGCAAATAAGGTTTCAAAGTCGTTTTCATACGCGCTCTCCGGACATTTTACTTTCGGTTCGGCGCACCACAATCACGTCTTCAGACGGCTCGGCGTCTTCGACAAACAGATTGCTCATCAGCCAGGCCAGTCCGCCGTAAAAGGAAAACGCCAGCGGCAGCATCAGGATGCCGAGCAGGTCATGGTAGATGCCCTGAGCGTATTGCGGATCCCAAAAAATATAAATCAGCGCCGTGACCAAAACGCGGATCACATTGCACAAAATCGCAATCGGTACCGTACTGAGCAGCAGAATAAACCGCTGCCACAGCGGACGCTGATGCAGGTACGCCATCGCCACCCCCAGGGCGACAAAGGCCATCAGCAATCGCATCCCGCTGCACGCCTCGGCGACCTGGAGGCTGGGTTCCAGCGGCACACCGCGATAGAGAACGTCGATGACCACGCCGCTGAGCGTCGCTTCCAGCTCCGGTATGGCATTTAAGACAACCGCCGACACCTGAGCGGCCAGACCCTGAAGCGGCAAGGTCAACTGGGTGTACAATCGACCGGGCAGGGGAACGGCAAAAAACAGGAAGGCAATCGGCAGCCAGGTCAGCTTCAGCAGCGCCCACCCGCCGACAAACAGTACCGTTGCCCCGATTGCGGCGATAAAGAGCAGCGATTCAGCGTAGGAAAACTTGAACTGAACCGTATTGAGCCAATACACAATCAACAATAAAATCAGCGATCCCAGCCCAAAAAACCAACTGGGTTTGGCCTTGATTTCAAAAATTTTGTGTCGATTTTGGTGCAAAAAATACAAACTGAACAGCGGAATCAAAAAACCGTGCGACCAGCTCGGATCAGACATCCATCGCTGCACGGTTTTAGCGATTTCGATATGAAAAAACCACACCAGCAGGCCGCCGAGGACAGCGATTTTGATATATAAAGGCGCACCCAAACCGCTCCACCCCTGCGGCCGCAACGGCGGTACGGTCTCGTGCATCTTGTCGAAATGCGGCGTCTGAATCATATGTGCAATCGAAATCGCGGTTGACGGCTTAAAAATGGAACATTTCGGGAACGGTCGTGCCAAAATGCCGATCGGCGAAGTTCCGGTCATAAATAAAACCGAATCCATAGGTGGCCCGGAAGGCATTTCTCAGAACCGCCTGCCATCGGCTCGTGCCGTGTGTGCCGACATTGATCAGGTCATTGGGTTTAATGAAAAAGTCCGGCTGCTGGCCGCGCGCGATTTTCTGCAAATCCACCAAAACCGTCTCTTCCTGCATCAGTCCGGCGCTGTTGCGTCCGATCCGGCGAACAACTTCGACTTTTTTCGGCCAGGCAAGCGGCCCCAGTCCGCCGGCGGTGGCGATCGCCTGCTTGAGCGTGATCGGGCGGCCTGTAATCGGAATTGCCCCCTGCGCGTTGACATTGCCCATCACCCAGAATTCACCGATCAAATCCACCGGCACGGTAATTCGGTCGCCGGGGCGAATAATGATATTGTATTTCGGGTCGCCGGCCAGAAGCCGATCTACCGGAATCCGGACAACACGTGTCACCTTGCCGGCCTGACCGACATCCGTCAATCCAAAATCCCTCGGTCGCCTCGGCAACGGGGCGGCCCTGTCCGGTTCAAGGTCATCGCGGCCTATATCCGTTCGCGGCGGGTCGCTCTCGTCGGTGGTTTTGGGACGCCATCGCCCGTCTTCAAAGACCCATTCTATTTGTTCCGGCGTTTGCATCCAATGCATCAGCGGATCCGAATCAGCGGCGTCGGTTTTTTCTTCGGAAGACGATCCGAAGCCGATGTCTTCAGGAGTCGCCAGCATCTCCAGTTCGCGTCGCTTGGACATTTCAGATGAACCGATAAACAGCCCCTGAGTGGACATCACGCCGGGAGCAATGATCTCAAGCATTTCATCTTCGGGCGAAAGGACAGGCTCCTGCGGCGTCTTCGGATCGACCGGCGTCATTTTGATATCCATATCATTGAGCGGTTGCGGACGTGCCGCCTCGCCGGCCGACTCAACAGGTTGATACGATTCCACTTCATCGGCGCTGACATCGCGGGAGACATAAATATAACTGACATTAAATTCTGCAACGCCGCCGGCCAGCGCGATCGCATCGGTCAGGCGGAACGTGTAGCGCGGAATCGTGAAACGCGCCGACTGGCCGACACCCTGGCCGACAATCGAGAACACCCGCGATTGGGATTGCAGCAGAGTGGCCGTAACGGATGGGTTTTTCAGGATGGTCGGAGAGAGGATATTGCGAATTTCCTGTTCCAGTTCCGGCTCAGTCAGTCCCGCAGCGCGCACCAGTCCCACATCGGGAATCGAGATACGGCCCGTTTCCGTTACGACATAGTCGTTGACATACGTCTGACCTTCCTGATACAGCTCGTAAATGCTGATGCGAACGACATCGCCGGCGCCGAACACATAGTCGGTTTCATATTCCACCAAGTCTTCCGGCCGAGGCGGCTCGGCGCCCTCATACGTCGGCGTCGGCTCATCGGCCACACCCAGCGTGTCAAGAATGACATTGATGGCAGGCGTCGGCTCAAACCGACCGATTTGCGTCGGGTCCAGTGGATCGTTGTAGCAGCCTGCCAAAAACCAAAGTCCGAAAAGTGCCAGTCCGGTAAAAACGATTGTCTTTTTCATAATCCCTGTACCCGTAAATGGTGACCTCGCTTCCGTATGCATTGTCTGTCCTGCTTCAACATACCAATCCATACCCGTTTCGCCGAAATTAAGAATAAAACACTATTTACCATAGAGTTATAAACGGTTTTTTGCAACAGTCAAAATAAAAATACGCAACTTTATATCGAACTTCGAACATCGGCGCTTAAGCGGATTTAATGAGAATCAACCGGCGAAATGCAAAAACTTTCCAGCCGTTGACGTTTTCGATACACCATTACTGAAAACACCCCATTGAAAGTCCTGTTTATGCCTTTGAAATTGACTTCACATCAATGAAATGCGCTGCGATGCCATCCTTGTTTCTATGGTGTTATTAGTACTGTCAGGGCGGTTATGTTCCTTGAAATTCCTCGAACAATTCAAAAAGAGTGCGATTTATCCGGCCTTTGTGTGTCTCGTTTTTTTTCTTGACCCGGCGTGCCGGCAGGCGAGACGCCCGTTATTCTATAAACCCGCTCAAGAATACCCAATATTTTCTTTTGAACGGATGGTTCTTTGCACGCCAGAGCGTTGACAAGGCACTCTGTGGCTTCCGATACAGTCAGGCCGTTTTGCAATATAACATCGGGCAGTTCGTGGTCGGGGGCGTTGCCCAGATCGACCGCCAGCCGAACCGCATCGATATGATCGGGCAGCTCCACCCCGGCGATCAGGCAGTACATCTGGATATAATCTCGCAAAAGCCGAATCCACCGGTGATCGGTTGTGAAGGCATTGTAGGACAACTCACTGTAACGCAGCCGACGCGGCCGACCGTTTTTATCGACATGGCGAAGGCGACGTCCATGATAGAAAATCTCGACGGCGTCCAGCAGTGCATCCAGCAGCGCCTCGCCGTTAAAACCGCTGAACTTGATGCCGTTGGGCGGCATTTCTTTATCGCCGAAATCCCTGTCGGAGACCGTGCGAGTCAATCCATCCTGATGGTGGGCGATGACGGGGGTGCCCCCGGCGTGGGCTTCCTGCTGACTGATGCCGCACGGTTCGCCGACCTCGCCGCCGGAAGGCATCACAAAATACTGACTGCCGACGTACAGATTGCGATACAGCGACGGCGACAAAGACCCTTCCGGATAATAGGCAAATCGCCCCTGAAATTCCGGCTGGGCGGCGATACGCCGAAAGTGCATATCAAACCGGCGTCCGTCAAAACTGTCTTCAATGCGTCCGCAAATCACATATTGAATCCGCGGATCGCACGACAGAAAATACTCAAGGACGGTCTGTCCCATCATTTTCCACGGCTCGTAGGTGACCCATCGACGTCCGTGGCTTTCATAAACCTTCCAATCGACAAGCAGCTCGAAGCCTTTCTGTTTGCAGATGCGATGCAGCATCGAAAAAATGACATGGGCGCTCTCCGCATCGTCGGGTTTGAGTCGAATATTCGGATCGTTTTGCAGGGCCGGTTTGGCCAGTTTTTTGGCGCGGCTGTATTTGGCGAACAGCCGTTTGCGGGCGGCTTTGTCATACACTTCGAGGATGCTCTTTTTGGAGCGAAACCAGAAGCGCTGACGAGCGGCCATGTTAAAGCCGTTTCGCCTTCCGAAAAAGCGGCCCTGGGCCTCAAGCTGGGCGAACAGGTGGGCGTGCTGAAAGACGGCCGGTTCGGCCAGCATACGGCGTTTCATAGCCCGGCTGACCGTGCCGATATAATCGGATGTCTTGAGCATAATGGATGCCATATCAATCCGTGGATTGCCGCCGTCGCTGTCCAGACAGATATCCGCATGGCCGACCGCGTCCAGCCCAATCACCAGGCAATAATAATATCGTTTGAATGGGTTGGCCTCGTCCATCACGATACTGTAGGACGGATGGGGGTTATGCATCATACTGCCGACGCGCGTCCGGGCAAAATGCGGGTCTTCGTGATACTCCGGCCAGCGCTTCAAATAGGCCGGCAGCAGCCACGTCGGCCACTCGTTGGTCTGGATTATGGACGGATAGTAATTGTATGCCCGCAGCGCCTCCAACGCGCCCTGCGACAGCACCCGTGCCCGGCGAAGCTTGTCTTCACAGGTCATCCCGCCGTAGGGAAAATCGAGATATTTTGCGTTTTCGAGATACAGCACTTCGACGCGGCAGCGTTTGCCGTGTTTGACGCGCAGCAGATTGCTTCGCAGGATATTGACTACGTCCGGTATGGTATTTCGACGTATGCCCTGCGTCATATCGTCAAATTCCGGAAACTGGATCGAAAAACTGTGTCCGTCATACCGCGGAGCGTATGTTTTGAGGATGCGTTCACGGCTGGATTCATACAGCGGTGTGACGACCACCACATGAAATCCCAATTCGCTGAGCACATCGGCAATGTCGGTCGTATAGATGCCCACGCCGCCGGCGTTGCCGCTGTATTGCGATTCCGGCGAAACCAACGCAATCGTCCCCAGATTCATCCCATGGAGAATATCGGCCGCCGAACGACAGATAAACGACTCATAGCGATCCTGGGTGTTCACGGCGATGCGCATCAGATAGTTGATGACTGTTTGTCGCTTTCGTGAGTCGTTTTCAGAAATTTCGCCGAGCACTCCTGCCAGACCGGTATAGCCGATCTGATTTTTTTTATAAATCCATGTGGCCAGGGCCACAAATAATTCGCTGAAACGGTCGAATCCGTCTTCGTCCTCTGACGCAATCGCATCGGAAAACGACCGTGCCGCATAGGAATGCTGGTTCCGGTCTTGTCTGCCGTACCGTTGATACCGTATGAATGAGTCCAGCAAAAGCTGTCGGGGTGCGGTCTTTTCGCGGGTCTTGTCAAGGAACTCATAGACATGCGACGAGACCGGTTCGAGCATTCCGCCGAACCCCAATCGCATCAATTCACGCCCTGACCAGTATTCGCGCCGACCGCGTCGCGTACGGCCTTCGGTGTTGTTGTATCGCTCGATGATTTCATAAATGCCGTCCGGTTTGAAGATCGAATCATCCAGCAAAAAATCGAAATACCGCGCGACGGCCTGTTGGCTCTCTTGATAAGAGTTCGGGAAGTTAAAGACGCCCAAAAAAACCTGCCGTTTATACGTGCGCAAAAAGGCCGCGATACGCCCGTTGCCGGTGTTGACCGGGGCAGGCATGCCGCGCACAAAAGCGGGATGGTCATCAACGAATTGATACAACTCCCGAAGATATTTTCCAAATCCCTGCAAAATCGGATAATTGTCCAGAATCTGGCGGCGGGTGCGTGCCTCCTCGTGCCAGGGATGCCGAAACCGGTTGTTGACCCAGTGTTTCCAGCACTCGGTATAGGCGATGTCGAAGCGATCGGCCATGGTTCCCGCTTCCGGCCCCGGCAGGCGGCTGATATGATACATCATCGGCCCGTAACTGCTCAGCGCCAAATACGCCGCCACCGGCCAGATCATATTTTGATAATTGCTGGCCGGCGATTCCTCGTCGTGGCTGTTGAACAGCGAAAGCGTTTGTCCGCCGCAATCCTGATAAATTCCGGCCAGGTACTTCATATTGTCGTTCAGCCCCAGCGGGGCGTCCGGCGTTTGCCCGCTGCGAATGGATTCCATATTCTTAATCAGCGAATTATAGGGAATCGTACCGGCCTTGAGCATCCGCACTTCGTTGCCGTGCCATTGTTCCGAATAGACCAACAGGGCGTTGGGAACGGCTTTCTGGATTTTGTAGCAGAGATACAACAGCGGAATATTCGGCTCGTCGGTCTTGCGCAGGTCGATCGGTTCAAAGCCGCCGACGGTGACCTCGCCGAACAAACGGGCCGAGCCGCTTTGTCTCGGATCAATCGGAAAAACCGTGTCAAAACCGTGCCCGACATCCACCCGCAGACCAAAGCCCAGTTTCGTCAGTTCAATACCGATTTGAGCAAGCGTATCAATATTGTCAAAGTCACGCATATTGACCATAAAGCTGTCGAGCCACTCGCTCCATTCGCCGTCCCAGCCGGCCCGCCGCGTCAATACGCCTTTGTTGTTCAGGATATAGGCGGGAAAATGATAGTCATACTCCGCATTGGCGCGCGAAAAGTGCGACAGCATACACAGCAGAACTTTCATCCCCAGCGAATCGGCTCTCTTCCGCAGCCGCAGCAGGGCTTCCAGTCCCCCCAGATCGCGCCGCACCGTCTTGCCGTCCAGCACCGAAAACACCGACGGATCCGGTCCGGCCTCGCCGGCCCAGCCCAATTCGAGGGCCCCGAGCGGATAAATGCGCGTATAGCCTTCTTTGCGGAATTCCTCAAGCTGGTCGGCAATGTCATCGAATGTGCCATAGACGAACAGCCCGCGTTCGTCTCGGGCCGGACTGGAGTCGGGGTTCAGTTTCAGGTTCAGCGTGTCGGCGTAAAAGCTCAGCACCCGCTGGCCCCGCTCATCGGCCATGGATTTGATCAGCCCGCAGGAATTTTCGTGAAATTCTTCCCATTGCCAGGTTTTGCCGTCATTGAGCGAAAACTGAACGGCGTAGTGACACCAGCCGTTGCGTATCGGCAAGGTCGCTGTGAAACGAACCACTCCCCCGACCGGTCTGGAATGAGCCTGTTCCATTGGTACGGGTTTTTTGCGATAGCCGTTCAGCGACCAGAGAATGCGCGCTTTGATGCGGTCGGTTCGAACGGTGCGGGGTTTGGGAATATCGACTGCAATGGTGCGGGGTTCCGAACGCAGGACTATGCGGTTGACGCGGCTGGGCGGAAACGTCGCCGGACGGTCGGTCAACAGGTCTTCAAGCAGGGCGCTGACCTCAAGGATAATCGACCGACAGATACTTTTGTCGGGGTTGTTCCAGTAATACAGCGCCGAATACAGCAGGCGACGCGCTTCTTTGACGTGCTCTTTACGCCGAATCTTTTGCTGAAGCTGCTTGACGGCGAGGCTGACCTCATGTACATCGTCCGACAGCAGCATCGCTTCCAAAGCGGCAAAGCCTGGCTCTTTGTTGTAAAAGTTCAATCGGTCGATCCATTTGCGAAGCCATCGTCCGTGATCGTGAAAAATGTCGGTGCGAAGGTTCCGAAAGCGAATGGATCGGCAGGCCGAATGAGCCGACATCGCGTCAATCGTATCAGGCGTACAGATGCGCACGGCCTTGAGCAGATTGCCGGGCAATTGGTACACGATGACCAGACTGTTTTGTTCTCGATAGAGCGACTTAAAACCCATGAGCACGCGTTCAGCCTGGCCGCTTTTGACCGGAAATGACGGGCTGAGCTTGCTGACTTCTTCTGCCAGTACGGCTTTGATCTTGGGACGCAGTCGGCCTTTGGCGCCCTTGGCCGCCAGAAACAGCGCGACCACGGCGTCCGTTTTAGCCAGCCAGTGCCAGAACTCATCCAATAAAATCAGATTGTCGGCCTGTCGGAGCGTTTCGTACCAATCCGGTTCATCAAAGGCGGGTGCGGCGGCCTTCATTTCCGACAGCGTTCCGGCCAGGATGTCTTTGTGCGATTGCAAAAATCGCAGACTGTGCAGCCGCACCTCGGTCATGTGCAATTCAGGATGACATAAGTGATAAAATACCCGTTCCAGCACACCGACCAGTAAACGATGACGCTGCGACAGTCGGCGTTTTTCCGGCCGCAGCAGTTGGAGGTTCATCACGATTTCGTGCGGCATCAGCCGCGCGGCGCCTTGGTCAAACGAATAGAGACGAATTTGTATCTTTTGCTGAGTAAGCAGTTTATAGAAAGACGGCGATTCTTTTTTCAGGCAGGCCGCTGTGTCCAGAAGGGCGGTTTCAAGAATCAGCCGTTCGTCCTCGGCAAGCTGTTCAGCAGCGTTTTCGGAGCTGATGAAATGAACTCGGCAAGACGCATCAAAATGGAACACCAGTACTGTGTCCATTACTTCCCAACGTATTCATGATCAGTGTATGTTTTTCAAGAGCCGGCTCGCAATCGTCCCTGAAAACTCGTTAAACCGTCTATGATTATAGACTTGCTGATTTTGTTTTCAAGTTTTTTCTCAAGGAATTCTCTTGTATTCAGTCTGTCCGAGCAGATACAATAAAAGAATGTGAAGTCAACAGACAACAAACTTTTTTGGGAGAAATCAAATGAGACGTGCAGTCAATTTGTCCATTATTATGTTAAGTGTTGTTTTTACGGCCAGTTGCAGCAAAAAAGAAGAACCGGCCCCGCCGCCTTCCCCGACAGATTCCCAACAGCAAGCCCACAATCTGACCGAGCAGATGGGTCAATCCGCAAGACAGACTACTGAGGCAGCCAAAGAGGCCGTCACTGAAGCCGTCGAAAAGGTTAAACAAACCTTTACGACGACTGTTGATCTGGACAAAAGTGTGTCCGCCCTGAAGGCCGAGGCCGAACAGATGGATATCCCTTCGCTCAGAGAGGTGGCCGGCAAGTATAAGGACGCGATGGTCGCCAAGCAGGATGAGATTAAATCGCTTACCGAGAAACTCAACGCGGTTCCGCTGACCCAAAAGCTCGGCCAGGAAGCTCAGCAGATCACCACGGATCTTCAGGGGTTAACCCAATCGCTCAGCGCCCTGAAAGAACGGTTTGATGTGTATGTCGCAGCCATCAAAGACAAGGGCGGCGATGTCGGCGACTTGTCGCTTTAATGCCTGTAGATGTTGTGGACAAACTACATCTCTTGCTGGACGGCGAATTAATACGTTGACTTCGTCGTCGTGTTGGGTATAATGCACGTGTTCGCTGGGGGTGGTTTGTCCCTTTTCGGAACGGGGACGAACCTGAGAAACACCCTTCGAACCTGATCAGGCCGTCTGCACGCAGTAATATATGTTGCGTCAGATCAACCTGCGTAGGGAAGCGAGTTTATATACGATAAAAATTTCGAAAATCGCTTCCGAACAGTGAAGCGATTTTTGTTTTTTTAGGAGTCTTGAACGATGGCGACACAATTGGAATTGGCGCGACAGGGACACATCACCGACCCGATGCGCCGCGCAGCCGAACGGGAAGGGCTTGACGCCGAGACACTGCAAGCGGAACTGGCCGCCGGTCGATTGGTCATTCCGGCCAACACGATTCATCTGGCCGGCAACCTGGAGCCGCGGGCCATCGGCAGGGCGGTTTCCTGCAAGGTCAACGCCAACATCGGCTGCAGCAGCGTCCGGTCGTCGCTTGACGGCGAGATCGAAAAAATGAAAGTCGCGCTGGAAGCCGGCGCCGATGCGATGATGGATTTGAGTACCGGCGGCGACCTGGATGATATTCGTCAAAAGCTGCTGGCGATTTGTCCGGTTCCGTTCGGCACAGTGCCGATTTATGAGGTCATTGTCGGACGCGACGTCGAACAGATTGATCACAAAACCATCCTTCAGGTGATTGAAAAACAAGCCCGACAGGGGGTGGATTTCTTTACCATTCACGCCGGCTTGCTCAGAGAACATTTGGATTTGCTCAAGGATCGCGTCTGCGGTATTGTCAGCCGCGGCGGGGCGCTGCTGGCCAAATGGATGACCTGCCATAACCGGCAAAACCCGATGTATGAACTGTTTGACGAGTTGTGCGCGATCATGCGTGAGTACGATGTGTGCTTTTCGCTGGGCGACGGACTGCGGCCGGGCTGCATCGCCGACGCCACCGACGCCGCCCAGATTGCCGAGTTGCGAACGCTGGGCGAATTGACTCAGCGGGCGCAGGAAAACGGCTGTCAGGTGATGGTCGAAGGCCCCGGCCATGTGCCGTTCAACCAAATTCAGTACAATATGGAAATTCAGCAGGAAATCTGCAACGGCGCACCTTTTTATGTCCTCGGCCCGCTCGTTACCGATATTGCACCCGGATATGACCACATTACCAGCGCGATCGGCGGCACGGCGGCGGCTTTTTACGGCGCCTCGTTTTTGTGTTATGTGACGCCCCGTGAGCACCTGGGCCTGCCCAACACCGACGACGTTCGAAAGGGCGTCATCGCCTCCAAAATCGCAGCTCATGCCGCCGATGTGGCGCGCGGATTTGGCAATGCGGCCCGGCGCGACCGCGAGTTGAGCACCGCACGGGCGTCGCTCGACTGGCAAACCCATCTGGACTTGGCCATCGACCCGTTGACCGCACGGAGCATGTTCGAGGAGGCCTGTCGGCAGAGCCGAATGCCCGCCGGCACGCGAGGGGAGGATTACTGCACGATGTGCGGGCGGGAATGGTGCAGTGTTCGCATCAATAAAGAGCTAAAAAGTCGCGTCAAAACGTGATTTTCAGTGATGATGGGGCGTTATCGGAAAAATCGCTTTTTTTATGCGGTTTTTTTGATAAGATACACCCCGCTTTGGAGAGGTGTCGGAGTGGCTTATCGAGCAGCCTTGGAAAGGCTGTGTAGGGCTTGTCCCTACCGCGGGTTCGAATCCCGCCCTCTCCGATCTTTTTTTATTTGTGAACTAGGGAGGCTGTGCCCACGCTGTTAAATGCGATCTCCAACAATCCCGCGTGGGCGTGGACCACGCTGCGCGGCTGCGCGGCT
>OMKS01001880.1_pt1 | contig 18122 bp, 5 predicted proteins | sample 1674721 | NCBI WGS metagenome assembly OMKS01 (sample SAMN06264996, study PRJEB25208) | sediment metagenome | isolation source: hot spring sediment | place: USA: California | collected 2014-09-02
TTTTTTCAAGCAGAAGACGGCATACGAGATCTAGTACGGTCTCGTGGGCTCGGAGATGTGTATAAGAGACAGGTGGGTGGCATGGCCACACTTGTGTGGCCATGTGGGGACGAGCGCCCCGTATCGCCAGGACATGCCCACGCAGTTCATCGCCGCCCTTCGCACGTTCCCACGGTCCCACCTTCGCACGTTCTCACCCATCCGCCACATCGGTCATTCCGAGTCCGCCAAAGTCGCAGACGAGCCTTGGCGAGTCCCGGATGCGCCTTGTCGGGGCGGACCGAGGAATCGGTTATCATCGTCGCCTTCCGACTTTCACACCTTCTCACCTTCCCCCGTTCGCACGTTCACACTCTTTCCCCTTTCCCAACGGGCAATTCTTATTCTCCCGACCGGCTTGACCCGGTAGCCCCGGCGCGGTATCATGCAATTACCTTGTGGAGGATGAAAAGTGAGACAACGGTGTCGGAGATCTTCATTTCCCACGCTTGCTTACTATCGGTAACCCAGGCGGGCTGAAGGGGTTTAATTTAGACTCATGCGTGCACGAAGAACGTATCGGGTTCGCCTCATGTGTTTTGCGCTCGGCTTGCCAATTACATATGAGCCGCCGGGTGCCGGTGAAGGGGCATTGCTCACGCTCAAGGAGGAGATCATGGCCCGGGGCAAGGAGCGAGAACAAGCGTTTTGGGGTTCACTGGTCCGTCTCAAGTGGCGAGACGTGGACGAATCCAGCTTTGACGTCTGGGTGGGATGGAGAGGCATGAGTATGCGGGGTCGACTCGCTAGGCGTCGGGATGCCGATGCCGTGGTCATCCGGATGCGCGGTGGGGTGATAGAGTGGGCCTTGCTCTTTGGGGCGGCAGCCATATTAATCGGGCTCATCGATCCGGCCTCCATCGTGGGGTGCCTCACGGTGCTGGTGCTTGGGGGGGTGGTGACTGCCTCAGTGAGCAGCGTGGTCCTGGCAGAATTCGAGCGGGCACTGGCCCGGGTGAAACAACGGTGTCAGGCATGAATGGCGGTTCCTTTAGCGGCCTTAGATGCTCCCAAGCCGCATTTCTGACTCAGTAACGCAGGTCCAAATGTCGCCACGGCCCTTAAGGAACCGCCATTCGTGTCAGGCATCTTTGTTTCCCCCCGGCGAGCCAGGACGAGGTCGGAGGTCAGAAACATGAACCAGTGTGGTCATCCCGTTCAGAGTGACAGGGGCGGTCCCCATCACCGGGTTTTCGGAGGGTGAGAAAGTGGCCGGGCAGCTCATCATACACTATGCAGTCAAGCTACTGACAGTCGTGGCTTTCTTCACGATCTTTGTGGTGGCTTGCCTTCGACAAAGACAGCGTGGGCTCGGCTGGCCGGATATGTTGAAGGTGGTCGGGGCACTGGTGCTCCTGCTCGTTCTCTTGATGGATACGCTTCTCTTTGATACTTTTTTCGGTCTTCGTGGGGTTGACCTGAGCCGTGTCCCGGCATGGTATCAGATAGTCATGCAAGTGGGTCCGCTGGGGTGGTGTCTGATCGCACTTGCGGAGGTGCTTGAATACGTGAGATTGCCCAGAACGCATCGCGATGGCGAGTAAGAACCAAGGGGCCGTGGCCAACGGCGTAGTCTGGCACCACTTGACAGACCTTGGATCCGGTCGCGGCAATGAAACGCGGCGCGATCCCGGCTTGCCGGGACTCCGGGGGTCAAGGCCGGCACGACGGACGCGGGGTCTTCCAGCGGGTGGCTAGGCCAGGTTGAGGCCGCGGTCGCGGAGGTAGGCCTTGAGGTCGCCGATGCCGATCAGGCCGAAGTGGAACACCGACGCGGCGAGCAGGACGGTGGCCCCGGCCTGGACGGCCTCGTAGAAGTGCTCCAGTTTGCCCGCGCCGCCCGAGGCGACGATCGTGGCCGAGCAGACCTCGGCCATCGCCCGGATCACCGGCAGGTCATAGCCCGTGCGGGCCCCGTCTCCGGCCTTGCTGGTCGGCAGGATCGTCTGAACGCCGAAGCCGTCCACCGTGCGGGCCCACGCGATGGCGTCGGCGCCGGTGGCGGTTCGCCCGCCGTCGATATACACCTCGTAGCCCGACGGCAGCGCGGGGTTCACGTCCACGTCGATCGCCACGGTCACCCGGTCCGGGCCGAACTCGGCGAGCATCTCCTCGATCCTCTCGGGGTGGCGAAACGCCGCGCTGCTCGTGGAGACCTTGTCGGCCCCGGCCTCCAGGACGGCCCGCGCCGTGGTCACATCCGAGATGCCGCCGCCGACGGTGAACGGCACCGTCGTCACCTCGGCGACCCGGCGGACCACATCCAGCATCGTGGGCCGATTCTCCACCGTCGCGGTGATGTCCAGCAGGGCCAGCTCATCGGCCCCGGCGCGGCAGTACGCCCGGGCGCACTCGACCGGGTCGCCCGCGTCCTTGATATCCACGAAGTGGACGCCCTTGACGACGCGTCCGTTCTGCATGTCCAGGCACGGCATGATGCGGATGGGCTCATCCATCGTTCGGTTCTCCTCTGGGTCAGGGCGGTCACAGGATCCCGGCGTGGTATTCCTGCAATGATTTGACCGTAGGCACGCGGCCGCGGATGGCGGCGATGCCCTTGGCCGCGGCCAGGGCGGCCGGGATCGTGGTAATGTACGGGACCTTATAGCGAATCGCGGCCTTGCGGATGTAGGAGTCGTCGGCCTTGCTGGCCTTGCCGCGGGGCGTATTGATCAGGAGCTGAATCTCCCCGTTGGTGATCTCATCGGCGATGTCGGGCCGCTGCTCACGCATCTTGTAGGCCCGCTCGGTCTCGATGCCGTGCCGGGCCAGAAACGCCTGCGTGCCCTCGGTCGCCTTGAGCCGAAAGCCCAGCGACGCAAAGCCCTTTACCGCCTCCACCAGGCCGGGTCCCTTGTCGCGGTCGGCCACGGTCAGCAGCACGGTGCCCTCTGAAGGGAGCCGGCCATGGGCGGCGTCCTCGGCCTTGTAGAAGGCCAGGCCGAAGGAGTCGGCCATGCCCAGCACCTCGCCGGTGGATCGCATCTCGGGTCCGAGCACCGGGTCGACTTCGGGATAGAAGTAGAAGGGGAAGACCGATTCCTTGACGCCGTAGTGGGGGATGGTGCGGTCCTTCAGGCCCAAGTCACTGAGCTTGCGTCCCAGCATCAACTGCGTGGCGATGCGGGCCATGGACAGACCGCACACCTTGCTGACCAGCGGCACGGTGCGGCTGGCGCGGGGGTTGGCCTCCAGGATGTACACCTTGTCGTTGCAGATCGCGTACTGGATGTTCATCAGGCCGACCACGTGCAACTCCGTGGCGATGCGGCGGGTGTACTCGCAGATGGTGTCGATGTGCTTGGGAGGGATCGTGATCGGCGGGATGACGCACGCCGAATCGCCGGAGTGAATGCCCGCCAGCTCGATATGCTCCATGACGGCCGGCACGAAGGCGTCCGTGCCGTCGGCCAGGGCGTCCGCCTCGGCCTCGATGGCGTTCTCCAGGAACTTGTCGATCAGGATGGGCCGTTCGGGCGACACATCCACCGCCGCCTGCACGTAGCGGATCAGCATCTCCTCATCGTGCACCACCTCCATCGCCCGGCCGCCGAGCACGAACGAGGGCCGGACCATCAGCGGATAGCCGATGCGCTTGGCCAGGGCGAGCGCCTCCTCGACGGTGCTGGCCATGCCGCTGTCGGGCTGGGGGATGCCCAGCTTCTGCATCTTCTGGCGGAAGCGGTCGCGGTCCTCGGCCAGGTCGATGGTCTCCGGCGTCGTGCCGATGATCTTCACCCCGGCGGCCTCGAGCTCGGCGGCGATGTTCAGCGGCGTCTGGCCGCCGAACTGGCAGATCACGCCGTCGGGCTTTTCCTTTTCGTAGATGCTCAGCACGTCCTCCACCGTCAGCGGCTCGAAGTACAGCTTGTTCGAGGTGTCGTAGTCGGTGGAGACGGTTTCAGGGTTGCAGTTGACCATGATCGACTCGATGCCCTCATCCCGCAGGGCGAACGCCGCGTGGACGCAGCAGTAGTCGAACTCGATGCCCTGGCCGATACGGTTGGGCCCGCCGCCGAGGACCATGATCTTGCGATTCGGGGAGACCTCGGTCGCATCGGGCGCGTTGTAGGTGGAGTAGTAGTAGGCCGCGTTCTCGACGCCGCTGACGGGCACCGGGTGCCAGCCCTCGACGGTGCCCAGCTTGGTGCGCTGGGTGCGAATCTGCGTTTCGCCGACGCCGAGCAGCTTGGCCAGGTAGCGATCGGCAAAGCCATCCTTCTTGGCCCGCGTCAGCAGCGCATCGGGCAGGGCCCGGCCCTTGTACTGAAGGATCTCCTGCTCCAGGTCCACCAGCTCCTTCATCTGCTCAATGAACCACGGCTTGATGTGGGTCAGCTCAAACAGGGCCTGCACGTCGGCGCCCTTGCGCAGGGCCTCGTACATGATGAACTGCCGTTCGCTGGAGGGCTCGACGAGCAGTTGCATCAGGTCCTCGAGCGAACGCTTGTAATAATCGCGGGCGAAACCCAGGCCATAACGGCCATCTTCCCGCGAGCGGATCGCCTTCTGAAACGCCTCCTTGTACGTCTTGCCGATGCTCATGACCTCGCCGACCGCCCGCATCTGCGTGCCGAGCCGGTCGGGCAGGCCCTCGAACTTCTCGAAGGCCCAGCGGGCGAACTTGACCACCACATAGTCGCCGCTGGGGGTGTACTTGTCGAGCGTTCCATCCCGCCAATAGGGGATCTCGTCCAGCGTCAGGCCGCCGGCCAGCAGCGAGGACACGAGCGCGATGGGGAACCCCGTGGCCTTGGAGGCCAGGGCCGACGAGCGAGACGTCCGCGGGTTGATCTCGATGACGACGACGCGGCCGGTCTTGGGATCGTGGGCGAATTGAATGTTGGTGCCGCCGATGACCTGGATGGCCTCCACAATGCGGTAGGAGTACTCCTGCAGACGCTGTTGAAGAGCCTCGCTGATGGTGAGCATGGGGGCGGTGCAGAAGCTGTCGCCGGTGTGCACGCCCATCGCGTCCACGTTTTCAATGAAGCACACGGTGATCATCTGGTTTTTGCTGTCGCGGACCACCTCCAGCTCGAGCTCTTCCCAGCCCAGAACGGATTCCTCCACCAGGATTTGTCCGACCATGCTGGCCTGAAGCCCGCGCTGGGCCAGCGCCCGAAACTCCTCGATGTTGTAGGCGAAGCCGCCGCCGGTGCCGCCCATCGTATACGCCGGACGGACCACGCAGGGCAGACCGACCTGTTCGACGGCCTGCTCGGCCTCCTTGAGGCTGTTGGCGATCAGACTGCGGGGCATCTCGATGCCCAACTCGGTCATCGTGTCTTTGAAGGCCTGGCGGTCTTCACCACGTTTGATGGCGTCCACCTGCACGCCGATCACCCGGACGCCGTATTTGTCCAGCACGCCGGCCTTGGCCAGCTCGGAGCTGAGATTCAGGCCGGACTGGCCTCCCAAGTTGGGCAACAGGGCATCCGGCCGCTCCTTTTCGATGATCCGGGTCATCGTCTCGACGTTGAGCGGCTCGATGTACGTGGCGTCGGCCATCCCGGGATCCGTCATGATCGTGGCCGGGTTGGAGTTGACCAGCACGATCTCATAGCCCAGGCTCCGCAGCGCCTTGCAGGCCTGGGTCCCGGAATAATCGAACTCGCACGCCTGGCCGATGATGATAGGGCCCGAGCCGATGATCATAACCTTGCGGATGTCCTTGCGCTTTGGCATCTCCGTTCTCCCGTGGTTCGCTGTGTTTGGTCCGGTCCCGGTCCGGGCCCGGTTACTCGGCGCGGCATGGGGACAAGAGCCCATGCTCTGACTCTCCAGACGACATCAAAGGAAAGGCCGACGGCAGGGCAGGAACATAGGCCAAACCCGGATGGTTGTCAAGCGGCTCTCAGGTCATCTGTATGCACCTGAGGATGTTTAAGGCAGATGGGGATGTTCGGTTGTGTGCGTTTGCATCTGCTGGGGACGGTATGCCAATAGAAGTGGCGAGCCAGATGCGAGGTTTCCGGGTGGTGGTTACCTTGATTGATGGCGGTTTCTCACTGCGACGTTTTCTCGTGTCGGGAGAGTCGGCTTCTTGTGACGGGTCCGATAATGCGGTGGACGGGCCGGCAAAGGGCTTGTTGTCGGCGCGAAAGGGGCGCATGAAGATTGATTTCGGTGGTCGGATGTGCTAGAATAACAGTGTAAGGGCCTTCCTTATGGGGGCGGGGGACGGTGTGTGAATCGGGCGAGAGTGACATGGCCTGCCATTGCTTCAGGAAATGGGTTGGGATATCTGGAGAGTGTCTTATTGCCTTCGGTGCTGATTTTACCGCATGATCCGCCAAGACGGAGGAACAGGATGAAAGCTACCGGGCCGAGCACGGGGTCGATGGTTGTGCTGAGCGTATGGCTGGCGATCGGGTCGATTGCCACCGGCCAATGGGCCGCCTACAACGATTGTGTCTATGAGACGGGCCAATACCTCGGCTCGAACGTTACCACGTATGGTGTGGGCGACGGCTTCACGGGGGCGACCGGCGGCGAGTTGGTCAACCAGGCCGATGGTTCGCCGACCGGGGTCACAGTGGCGCTGACCCAGTCGGGTGGCGTGGGCTGGCAACCGGATTCGCAGTACAGCGGCGGCGATTGCGCCGAGGGCACCGATGCGCATAACACCTTCGGTGGGCTGGCGGACATGACGGGCGTGTTGACCTATGGCCAGGCCGGCTGGTTCGTGGAGATCACGTTCACCGGGCTCCAGCCGGGGGCCCGCTACACGTTCGCCGCCAGCGCTGCGCGTAATGAATACGTGGGGCGTCTGACCGTCTACACGATTCTCGGCGCCGACACGTACACGAACGCCAGCACGCCCGGCGCGGACGTGCTGGGCGAAGACAAGGTGCGTTTCGATACGGGCGGCAACCACGAGCAGGGGTACGTCGCCCGCTGGACGGACATCACCGCCGCGGACGGCACGTTTACGGTGCGGGCCGAGGCCGATCCTTCCAGCCCGGACGGACTCAAGGCTTACTCTTTCGACGTCTTCATGCTGCGGCGCGACGCCGACCCGGAGCCGGCGGGCGATTTGAACGGGGATGATCGGATCGACCTGGCGGACCTGCTGATCTTCGGGGGCTTGTGGCTGACGAATCCGGGTCAGGCGGCCGACCTGAACGCTGATGGCCGCGTGGACATGCTCGACCTGGCCATGCTGTCGGGCCACTGGCTGGCCGATTGGCAGGCCGGTGCCCTGCAGGTGAATATCACCCCGGCCGAAGCGGTCGCCGCGGGTGCCCAATGGAGCCTGGATGGTCAAACGTGGCACGACGCCGGACAGACCGTGCCGGACCTGCCCATCGGACCGTACATAGTGCATTTCCGCGATCTGTCCGGCTGGAACCAGCCGAACGATCTGCCCGTCGAGGTAGTCTACGACGATACGATCGTGGTCGATGCGCAGTACGTGCTGCGGGCCGGGACGGTGCAGGTGATTCTTGAGCCGGCCGAGGTACGCGACGCCGGGGCGCAATGGAGCCTGGACGGGGCGACGTGGTACGATTCGGGTCATACGACGGAACCGCTGGCCGTGGGGGAGTACACGGTCATGTTCGCCGCGGTCGAGGGCTGGACGACGCCGCAGGAGGCGACGATCACCGTCACCGAAGGTCAGGCCACGCTGGTCACCGGCACGTATGAGCGGCAGACCGGCTCGCTGACGGTCACGATCGACCCGGCGGAGGTGCGGGATCAGGCCCGGTGGAGCCTGGACGGCAAAGTCTGGTATGAGAGCGGCCAGACGTTGGATGGGCTTGGCGTCGGCGCCTACACGGTGCAGTTCGCCGCGGTGGACGGTTGGGAAACACCCGCCCCGCAGGAAGTCACGATCCTTTACGGGCAGATGAGCCCGGTTTACGCCACCTACAGCCGCCAGTTCGGGCGGCTCACCGTGTTGATCGAGCCGCAGGAGGCCCGGGCCGACGCCCGATGGAGCCTGGACGGCTCGACGTGGCACACCCACGGCGAGACGCTGGAATCGGTGCCGGTCGGAACATACACGCTGCAATTCGGTCCGGTGGCGGGCTATAACGCGCCGGCGTCGCGGCCGGTGACGATCAGCGACGGGGGCGAGCTGACGGAGACGGGCGTGTATGCTTTGCGGGTCGGCTCACTGACGGTGACCATCGAACCGGGCGAGGCCGTCGCCGCGGGGGCGCAGTGGAGCCTGAACGGGCAAACCTGGCACGACAGCGGCGCGACGCTGGCGGCTCTGCCGGTGGGGCCCTACACCATTACATTCAAGGGCGTCAGCGGCTGGGACCGCCCGGCCGACGTCCCGGTGACCCTTGTGGACGGGGCCCACGAGTCGCGAACGGGTACGTACACCCGCCAGTTTGGGGCGTTGACAGTGGTGCTTGACCCGGCCGAGGTGCGGACCGAGGCCCGCTGGAGCATCAACGGGGACACGTGGCACACCAGCGGCGAGACGATCGATCCCCTTGCGGCCGGCAATTATACGGTGCAGTTCAACGCCGTCACCGGATGGGTCACGCCGCCGGAACGGACTGTCACCGTCCTCAAGGATCAAACCACGTCGATCACGGCGGCGTATGCCCAGCAGGCCGGTTCGCTGACGGTGAGCATCGCCCCGGCCGAGGCCGTTGCCGCCGGGGCCCAATGGAGTATCGACGGGACGACGTGGTATGACGGCGGTCACACGCTCGACCCCCTGGCTATCGGTTCATATACCGTGCGTTTCAGCACACTGGCGGGGTGGACGACGCCGGATGATGTGCCCGTCACGATCACCAGCGGCCAGAACACCACGACCGGCGGGACCTATATCCTGCAGACCGGGTCGCTGACCGTGCATATCGAACCGGTCGAGGCGGTTGCCGCCGGGGCGCAATGGAGTCTGGATGGGACGACCTGGCACGACAGCGGTGCGCTCGTCTCATCGCTGCCGGTCGGTTCATATACGATTCAATTCAACGATGTCGCCGGCTGGGACCGCCCGGCCGAGATTCCCCTGACGCTTGCGGATGGTGCGCTGGAGGAGCGCACCGGCACCTACGTGCGGCAAACGGGTTCGCTGACGGTCACGATCGAGCCGTCCGAGGCCATCGCCGCGGGGGCGCAGTGGAGCCTGGACGGGGCAACCTGGCACGACAGCGGCGCGACGCTGGCCGCCGTCCCCACCGGCGCGTACACAATTCGTTTCCGCGCCGTGGACGGCTGGGATACGCCGGCGGATATCCCCGTCACCATCACGGATGACGGTGCCGAAAGCCGCACGGGCACGTATGTGCGCCAGACCGGCTCGCTGACCGTGACGATCGAGCCGGCCGGGGCCCGGTCCGCGGGGGCCCAGTGGAGCCTGGATGGCGCCACCTGGTATGGCAGCGGCCATACCCTGAGCGGCCTGCCCACCGGGCCGTATTCCGTACAATTCAGCCGCATCGACGGCTGGACGACGCCGACCGACGAAGCGGTGACCGTCACAGACGGCGGCACGGCTCAAGTCGTGGGCTGGTACACGCAGCAGTTGGGCGCGTTGACGGTGACGATTGAGCCGGCCGACGTTCGCCCGGACGCCGGATGGAGCATCGACGGCAACAACTGGTATGCGCATGGCCAGACGCTCGACAACCTGTCGCTCGGTTGGTACACGGTGCAGTACAGCGAGGTGGCCGGTTACACCCGTCCGGATGACCAGGTGGTGAAGGTCGAGGCCGATCAGACCACCACGACGTCCGGCCTCTACGTGCTCCAACAGCCCGCGGCGGCGCTGATTCTCAGCGAATTCATGGCCGACAACGACACCACCGGGACCGACCACGAGTTCCTCGACGAGGACGGCGAGGAATCGGACTGGATCGAGATCTACAACCCGACGGCGGAGACGGTCTCGCTGCTGGGGTATGCCCTGGAGGATGATAACAACCGGTGGGTCTTCCCGGATGTGTCGATGGATTCGGGCGCGTTTCTGGTGGTCTTCGCGTCGGGCAAGGATCGACGCACGCCCGGTTTCGAGTTGCACACGAATTTCGCACTGTCGCGCGGCGGCGAGCGCCTGGTTCTGGTCGGGCCGGATGGCTCGACCGTCGTCGACGCCTACGACCCCTATCCGGCGCAACTGTCCAACATCTCGTATGGGGTCAGCCAGTTCGCCATGCGGCTCATCAAGGAGGGCGACGCGATCACGTACCGCGTGCCGACGGCCGCCGACGCCGGACCGGACTGGACGAGTCCGGCCTTTGACGACAGCGCCTGGGCCGACGGGCAGGTGGCCATCGGCTTCACCACCTCCGGCGGCGGCTCGGGTCTGCACTACGAGTACTTCAAAGGCAACTGGGACTGGCTCCCGGATTTTGACGCTCTGACGCCCGCGGCCGAGGGGGCGTGCAGCAACTTCGATATCACGTTGCGCGACCAGAATGACTATTTCGCCTTCCGCTTCACGGGATTTGTCACCGTGCCGACCGACGGCGAGTACACATTCTATACGACCAGCGACGACGGCAGCCAACTGTGGATCGGCGACACGCTGGTGGTGAACAACGACGGCCTGCACGGGGCGCAGGAGGTGGGGGGGGCAATCGAGCTGACCGCGGGGGCGCACCCCATCACGGTGACCATGTTCGAGAAGGGCGGCGACGAGGTGCTGCTGGTCAGCTACGCCGGGCCGGGCATCTCCAAGATGCAGATCCCCGACACGGCCTTGACGGGCGGCTACCGGACGAACGTGCAGGCCGAGATGCAGGGCGTGAACAGCTCGCTGTGGCTGCGGGCTGAGTTCACGATCGAGGACCCGGACGCCTACGATATGCTCGTGCTGAACATGCGGTACGAAGATGGGTTCGTGGCGTACCTGAACGGCCAGGAGGTCGCGCGGCGCAACGCGGCGGCATCGGTGTTGAAGGGTTCGTGGAACGCCGCCAGCCAGACGAATCGGCCCGACGGCGAATCGGCCCAGTTCGAGGCCATCAATCTGACCGCATACCTGCCGAGTCTGCTGCCGTATCCGGCGAAAAACGTGCTGGCGGTTCACGGCCTGAACGACGCGGTGAACAACGGCGAGTTCCTGCTTCTGCCCGAGCTGCAGGTGGCGATGGACACGGGCGTCGAGCAGTACTTCACCGAGCCGACGCCGGGCGCGTTCAATGTGCCGGGCGCCCTGGGGCTGGTCGGGGATACCAAGTTCAGCGTGGATCGGGGGTTCTTTACGAGCGGCGAGGCCTTTGATCTGGAGATCACGTGTGACACGCCGGGCGTTCAGATCATGTATACCACCGACGGCTCGACGCCGAGCGCCACGCACGGCACGCCGTACACGGGACCGATCCATATCGACCGCACGACGATTATCCGGGCCGTGGCCACGAGGACGGGGTACTTGAGCTCGAACGTGGATACGCAGACGTACCTGTTCCTGGAGGACGTCATTCACCAGTCGCCCAACGGCGAGGCGCCCGGGCCCGGTTGGCCGGGACCGGGTTGGTTCAACAACCAGGTTTTCAACTATGGCATGGACCCCGACATCGTTGTCAACGACGCCCGCTACGCGCCGATCATCGTCGATGCGCTCAAGGCCGTGCCATCGCTGTCGCTGGTGACAGACCTGCCGAACCTGTTTGACCCGGCGCGGGGCATCTACGTGAACGCCTACAACGATGGACGGGATTGGGAGCGGCCCTGCTCGCTCGAATTGATCCACCCGGACGGGACCAAGGGCTTCCAGGTCCAGGCGGGGGTGCGCATCCGCGGGGGTTACAGTCGCAGCGGCGACAACCCCAAGCACGCGTTCCGCCTGTTCTTCCGGAATGAGTACGGCGATGGGAAGCTGTACTATCCGCTCTTCGGTGAGGAAGGCGCCGACGAGTTCGACAAGGTCGACCTGCGGACGGCACAGAACTACTCGTGGAGCTTCGGCGGCGACAGCCGCAACACGATGTGCCGCGAAGTGTTCAGCCGCGACACACAGCGCGCGATGGGGCAGCCTTACACCCGCAGCCGTTACTATCACCTGTACATCAACGGGCACTACTGGGGCCTGTTCCAGACGCAGGAGCGCTCCGAGGCCCGTTTTGCCGAGACCTACCTCGGGGGGACATCCGACGACTACGACGTGGTCAAGGTCGAGACCTCGGCCGGGTACACCATCCAGGCGACCGACGGCGACCTGAACGCCTGGCAGCATGTGTACAACGTGGCCAAGGCGGGCTTTGCCTCGCACGAGCCGTACTATCGGCTCAGGGGGCTCAATCCGGACGGCACGCCGAACCCGGCTTATCCGACGTACCTCGACGTGGACAATCTGATCGACTACATGATCTGCACGTATTTCGTGGGCGACTTCGACGGCCCCGTTTCCAACTTCCTGGGCAACAATCGGCCCAACAACTTCTACGGTGTCTTTAACCGCAACGCGCCCGACGGGTTCAAGTTCTTCCGACACGATGCGGAGCACTCCTTGTTTGATGGCTGGGACCGGACGGGCCCTTGGCCCGCGGGCGAGCAGTTCGAGCACTTCAATCCGCAGTGGCTGCATCAGCAGCTTACGCAGAACCTGGACTATCGTCTGCGTTTCGCGGACCGGGTGCACAGACACTTTTTCGGCGACGGGGTGCTCACGCCCGAGGCCAGCCGGCAGCGGCTCCTGGAGCGGGTGGCCCAGATCGAGCTGGCGATCGTCGCCGAGTCGGCGCGATGGGGGGATTCGAAGACCAGCAGCCCGTTGAATCGCGACGACCACTGGTGGCCCCAGATCAATCACATTGTCAACAACTACTTGGTGACGCGAACGGACGTGGTGCTCAATCAGTTCCGCAACCAAGGCTGGTACCCGCCGGTGGCCGCGCCGACGTTCAGTGTACCCACGGGCGACCTGTCGCCGGGCTCGGAAGTGACGATCACCAATGAGCACGGGGCGGGCACCATCTACTACACGCTGGACGGCACCGATCCCCGCGTGCCCTCGGCCCAGTCCAGTCCGGGCGGCCTGATCGCCCTGATCAGCGACGCGACGACGCGGTACGTACAAGTTCCCACCCAGTCTCTGGCCGCTCCAAAGGGCTCCGTCACTGCCCAGTACTACTTCAACATCACCGACGGCACGATCGCGGCCCTGAAGAGCCATCCCGGCTGGCCCAACAATCCGGACCAGACGCAGGTACTGACCCGGTTTGAGATTCCGGTTAACTGGAACGATCGCTACGGGACGCGGATCGCGGCCTACGTGCATCCGATCGAGAGCGGCAATTATACGTTCTGGATTTCCAGTGACGACCACAGTGAGCTGTGGCTCAGTCCCGATGCCAGTGCGGCCAACGCCACCCGCATCGCCTACGTGTCCGGTTGGACGAATCCGCGAGAGTGGACCAAGTTCAGCCAGCAGCAGTCGGCCCCGATCCCGCTCCAGGCCGGAAGCATGTACTACATCGAAGCGCTCATGGGCGAAGGCACCGGCGGGGACAACCTGGCCGTTGCCTGGCAACGGGATGGGACGAACAGTCCGCGGGTGATCGACGGGATGTACCTGTCCAGCGCAGGCATCGGCTGGGTCTTGCCCGACTTCGATCATTCGAGTTGGCGCAGCGGCGCGGGTGTGGTCGGTTACGAGAACAATCCCGGCGACCCGGTCAATTTCAGCGACGTGATCGACATCGACGTGCAGGCCGACATGGCCGGCCAAAACGCCACCTGCCTGATCCGGATTCCGTTCACCTACGACGGCAGTGATGTCACCGGTCTGTCCCTCAAGATGCGCTACGACGACGGCTTTATCGCGTACCTGAACGGTACGGAGATTCTCCGGGTGAACTTCGATCCCACCGTTGTGCCGGACTGGAACTCGGGCGCCTCGGCCTCGCACGACGATGCCGCGGCCCTGGTGCCTGAGACCTTCGACATTTCGGGTTCCATCAGCCTGCTCAAGCTCGGGCAGAACCTTCTGGCCATTCACGGGCTCAACTATGGTGCCTCCAGCAGCGACTTCCTGATGGGCGTGGAGCTGGAGGCCTTTCGGCTCAACCCCGGCGACGTTTCGCCGACGGCGCAGGAATACACCGGACCGATTGTGCTGGCCCGCACAAGGCAGCTCAAGGCCCGCGTTCTGGATGGGACGTGGAGCGCGCTCAACGAGGCGACCTACAACGTCGGACCCGTCCGGGAGAGCCTGCGGATCACGGAGATCATGTACCACCCGGCGGGGGACCCGAACGATGAGTTCATCGAGGTGCAGAACGTCGGCTCCAGCACGATCAACCTGAATCTGGTGCGATTCACCGAGGGGATCGACTTTACGTTCGGGTTGCTTGATCTGCCGGCCGGGCAGTTGGCCGTGGTGGCCCGAAGTACCACCGCCTTCATGGAACGCTACCCGGACTTCGAGGGGATCCTGGCCGGGCAGTTTGACGGCCGGCTGGACAATGCCGGCGAACGCATTCGGCTCGAGGATGCCTTGGGTCGCGAGATCATGGACTTCAAATACAGGGATGGGTGGTACGAGCAGACCGACGGCGAGGGTTTCTCGCTGACGCTGCGCGACCCCTACCAGGGCCAGGCGGACTACCCGACCAATGGGCTGGCGGCCCACTGGCGGTTCGACGAGGGCAGCGGCACCGTGGCCGTCGACAGCGCCGGGGGACACACCGGCACCCTGCAGAACATGGCGGCCGACGACTGGGTCCCGGGGCGGTTCGGGTACGCCCTGGACTTCGATGGGACCAATGACCGGGTCCGCGTGACGGGTTGGAAGGGCATCCTCGGCACGCAGGAGCGGACCTTCGTGGCGTGGATCAAGACCGATGCGCAGCGTGCCGGCGATATCATTTCGTGGGGCGGCACCTCGCCGGGCCGTAAGTGGCTCGTGCAGATTCAGAACACCTACGCGACGCCCGGCACGCTTCGTGTGGACGTCGGCAGCGGCTACGTCGTCGGCGGCACACCGCTCTGGGATGGCCAGTGGCATCAGATCGCGGTGGTGCTGCCCGATGATGGCACGCCCGACGTCTCGGAGATTCGCCTGTACGTGGATGGCCGGCCGGAGACGGTGATCGCCTCCGTGCCGCGCGCGGTCAACACCCAGGCCAGCGCCGACGTGCAGATGGGCATCTTCGACGACGGATCGTACCGGTACTTCCAAGGGCAGATGGACAACCTGGCGCTCTTCGATCGGGCGCTGAGCGACGACGAAGTGGCCATGCTCGCGGGCGCTTCGGGGCGATGGAGCGACAAGGACCAGTGGCGGCCGAGCATGCCGTGGGGAGGTTCGCCGGGATGGGATGATTCACCCTGGGCGGTCGATCCGGGCAGTATCGTCATCAACGAGCTGCTGGCGCATTCGCATCTGGATGCGCCCGACTGGATCGAACTGCACAACCTCACCGGCGTGGATATCCCGCTGGACGGCTGGTTCCTGTCCGACAGCGACGCCGACGACGCCGCACGGATGAAGTACGAAATCGCCCCCGGCACGACGCTGCCGGCCGGTGGATATCTGGTGTTCTACGAGGATGTGCACTTCGGCGCCGGCGCCACGGGGCCGGGCACGCGGCATATCCCCTTCGCCTTGAGCGAGGGCGGCGAGGCGGTGTACCTGCGCAGCGGATTCGGCGGCATGGTGGGCGGGTTCAAGGCCGAGGAGAGCTTCGATGCCTCGGCCAGCGGCGTCGCCCTGGGCCGCTACGTCAAGAGCGCGCTGGACGGCGGCGTGAACTTCGTCGCCATGAGCACCAATACACCCGGCGGGCCCAACGCCTATCCGATGGTCGGGCCGGTGCTGATCAGCGAGATCATGTATCATCCGAACGACGACGACCCCGTCAGTCCCAATACGGGCGACGAGTACATCGAGTTGTACAATGTTACGGATGCCCCCGTCCTGCTGGCCACCTGGGTCGACACCGAAATCGCGCCCGGACAGACGATTATGGAACTCGTGCCGTGGCAGTTCACGGATGGGATTGACTTTGTGTTCCCGCCGGATACGACGATCCCCGCACGTGGCCGGCTCATCGTGGCGCGGGATCCGGCGGCGTTCACGGCGTACTACGGGTCCATGCCGGCGGGTGTGGCCGTCCTCGGTCCGTTCGAGAATGATACGAAGCTGGACAACGCGGGTGAGCGGCTGCAATTGTCCATGCCGGGCGACCAGGAGTACGGGCAGGATCGCTACTGGATACGCATCGACCGGGTGAACTACGACGACGAGGCGCCCTGGCCCGTCGAGGCCGATGGGCTGGGCAAGTCGCTCTCGCAGAAGACGCCCGATGTGGCCGGAGCCAACTACGGCAACGACGTGATCAACTGGCACGCGACCGATCCGAACCCGGGACAGTAGCGACGGTCGGTGTGGCGTGCGGGCCGGTTACCTGCCGAAGCGGGCGGCCGGTTGGGGCAGCGTGCGCTCGATGGCCTCAATCCGGTAGCCGAAGCCCGGTCCACCGAGCGTGGACAGGTCCACCTGGCCGTCGCGCCGTCGGTAGAGGCCCGGATGCACCTGCTCTTCGGGGCGGCTGGCCTCGGGATAGAACTGCATGGCGTTGGTTTCCACGCCCATAATCGTGCCGGCGTGCGCCGCCAGTCGTACGTGCGGGATCTGGGCGAGCATGGGGTTGGTCAGGTCCTGCACCATCAGGCCCATGCCGTGGGCCTTGGCCCAGCATAGGCTCAGCAGGGCGCCGGTCTGCGTCTTGCAGGTCTTCAGCGCTACGCCGGTCCAGCCCAGACTCCGGCCCAAGCGGATCAGGCGCCAGTCGTGGGCGCTTTCGTCCATGAACAACGGCTTGCGGGCCGAGACACTGTGCACGTCGATCCGATGGCTTTCCAGGTCGTACGGGAACGGCTGCTCGACGTACAGGATCATCTGGTACGTCCGCGGATCATCCCACTTGAGTCGGTCAAGGATGTCGTTCACGTAGGCCGGGTCCGTCACGGTGCAGTTGAAATCGGCGCTGAGCCACACGGCTCCGTGCTCCCGGGCGATCTTTCCCACCCGAACCAGCCGCTGGCAGTCCCACTCGGCGTCGGTGCCGCGCAGCTTGACCTTCAGACAGGCCAGGCCATCCCGGTCAATCCAGTCGCCCAGGACCACCGGGTAACCATCGTCCGGCTCATCGCCCGTCCGCTCGGCGTCGTCCAGAAGGTCCATCCCCCCGACCAGGTGCCAGGCGGGCAATCGATTCGGAGCGGGGAAGGTCAGAAAGTCCGCGGGATACAGCCCGGAGAAGTCGAGGGCCGCCCCCTCGGCCGGAGCGAGGAACGCCGCCAGGTCACGATTCATGTACTCGCTGTTATACGTCTGGTAGACGTCCATCCTGTTGAGGCGGCCATAGGCGTCGTGCAGGGCGATGTCGAAGGCCGAATCACACACCAGGGCCGCCAGCCAAGGCATGGATTCATCGGTCCGCTGGGCGTTGAATGCCTCGAGTTGCTCACGCAGCGTCGAGCGCATGAACGCGTGGCCGACCTCTATCGGATGGCCCACCAAGTCGGTCTGGGCCCAGGCTTTGGCCAGTTGCCGTGTGAAATCCTGCAGTGCTTGGCATCGGGTCGCGTACGACAGTGCACTGGGCCAGACCCACTGCACGCTAAGCGGCGTCTCCCCCCAGCCGTCGGCACATCGGCCGGTGGTGTCCTCCACCCTCATCCGTACCCGGGCGCAGATCACCGAGGTGAGCGTCTCGGGGCCGAACTTCAACGGCACCCGCGTTTCGACGGGTAGAAAGTACAACTCAACGGCCACGGGGTGGATCTGAGTTCTCATGGGCCTAGCAGCCTGTTGAAAAAGGCCGCTCTTTCTTGAGTTGTATATTGCTTCAATTGGCGTTACACGATAGACTCATGCCGTGGTCATTCGATGAGATGCAATGCCGTGCCAAGGAGGGCTGTTCATGGCCATGAGTAAACGCTCTACGACGTCGCAGGGACAATTCTGGATTCCGACCGACAGCATCGTCACCTCGCCCGGCCATCCGTTTTACGAGCGCCTCAACGCGCTGCTGGAGGCCCACGCCTTCGACGCCTTCGTGGAAGACCTGTGCCGCCCCTTTTACGCCGAGACCGTGGGCCGACCCAGCATTCCGCCGGGCGTTTACTTTCGCATGCTGTTGATCGGCTACTTCGAAGGG
>OMKS01001881.1_pt1 | contig 18118 bp, 18 predicted proteins | sample 1674721 | NCBI WGS metagenome assembly OMKS01 (sample SAMN06264996, study PRJEB25208) | sediment metagenome | isolation source: hot spring sediment | place: USA: California | collected 2014-09-02
CCGAGAAAAATCTTGAACTGGGAAAAACCTTGTGATGTATACCTACAAGTGTTGCGCTAAAAGGTTGAGAGTGCCTAGTGTTACAGAAAAATATTCATGATATTTTAAAAGCGATAGAAGAAATTATGGATATAAAAAGCTGTGATACTACTGAAGTGCGTGTATTGATGGATATGCTTTTGCGCGTTTACGAAGCAAAATTTTATTTCAGCTAATTACATATTTCTTCTATCTAATGCAAAAATGGGTCGTTCAATTGTTGAATTTGGGCGACTCATTTTTTTAGGCATTAAGCCGGAACTTTGATGTTTTTGATTGCCTAAATTTCAAGATAATTTGATAGTCTAATGTAAATATAAAAAAGCCGCAGCGATTTTCCGCTACGGCTTTTTCTTTCTCCGGATTGCTCCGAATAATCACAAAAGATTCTTATGGAGGTAAACGGTCAAATCGCCCATCCTGTTCGTGAAGCTTCCGTATTCGTTGTCATACCAGCCGAAAATCTTGGCATGGACGACCGGCAGTTGCAGTGTTTTCTCACCGATGTTTGCCAGAACGTCCGCCGGGACATTGGGAATCTGCGCAAGATCCACCGGAATGAATGCCGTGCGGGTATGGTTGAACTGTCCTTCAATGATGACCGCAGCGTCCTCGCCGATCAGATCGGTGGACACGTTCTGTTGCATGGTGAAGCGCACCAGAGGATTCGCCTGCGCCGTCTTCATGTAAATATTGTTAAGCGTTTTTGTGTCGATATCGGCCGCTTCGCCCTTGCCGTTAAGTCTGGCCTGAAAGGTGACGTTGAGCATAATCAGCGACAGGGTGTTGGTCGGCACCCGGATTGAATCACCCATGAACCCGATATTCTTGACTTCCGGAATCACCTCGGCCAGAGCCTTGGCGGCTCCCGTGGAGGTCAAAATAATATTGTTCAGGATGCTGCGCGTTTTGCGGATGTCTTTTTCGCCAGCCTTGGGCAATTTATCCAGAACGCTCTGTGTATTTGTGACAGCGTGAATCGTGGACATGGAAGCCGTGAGTATCGTGCTGGTCTCTTCGTTTTCGAGAAGAGGTTTTACCATATGCGCCAGACCGGTCGTGGTGCAGGACGCCGAGGAAACCAGAATGTGCCTCTTGGGATTGAAAGCGGTATGGTTTATCCCGTAGATCAGAGTGATCGCATCTTCCGGCGTCGAAAGCGCCTTGCTCTTTATCTTAAAGGGCGCGGAGTGGATGACCACCCTGGCCCCGCCCTCCAGGTGTCCTCGGAGAGAACCTTCTTTTTCGTCCGCGGAAACGGTCGGGTCTTTAAAGGAACCGCTGCAATCGACCACAATATCCACGCCATGCTGACGCCAGGGGATGTTCATCGGATTTCTCTGCTCGCGCAGGACAGTTACCGGCACGCCGTCAATGAGCATTTTACCGTTTTTGTCATCTGTGATTTGTATGCAGGGTTGCGCTTTGTAGCCGTAAAGGAAGCGGTGGAGCAAACCATAAGTTGCATCCGTTTCAATCAACCGGGCAATCGTTTCCATACCAACGCCCACATCGCGGCCCTGGTTTACGATTATTTCCTTAAAATATTTTCTTTGGACATGATGCCAAAGAGTTAATTTTCCAATCCGCCCCAGGCTGTTAATGCCCAGAATCGGCGCTTTGCTTTCAAATACTTGAACTTTTGCCATGATGGTATGCCTCCTTGAAACCTGTTTATGGCGGCCCGGTGTTAATGCGATCAGAAGACCGCCACTTTATTACAGGAAAGAAACTTTAAAGTCAATAATCAGAAAGTGTTTGGTTTCTCCCAAGTCTTCTTAACGGCACTATGTAATTAAGAAAAGCTTAATGATTCTTTTTAAGTTTTAAAAAGAAAGGGAAATGGCGCCGAAAATATGTTAGAAAATTTCTAGAGCCAGTAAAAAAACATCAGGGAGGATGAGTATGAAAAAAATATATTTTCTGGTAATGATTTTTCTAATTTTCCTTGCGGGATGTTCGGCGCCGAACATCAACCTCTTCAAAGCAACGCCGGACCCTCTTAGGGAATATACGCTGGAAGGAACGGGCGCGCAGAAAATTTTACTGCTTTCCGTAGATGGAATGATTTCCGACAGGCCGAAAAGAGGGCTCATCGCAAAAACTCCCAGCCTTGTTGAACGGATTGTCATGCAGCTAAACAAGGCGCAAAATGACAAGCAAATCAAAGCCGTTTTGCTCAAGGTGAATTCCCCGGGCGGCACGATAACCGCAAGCGACCTGCTCTATCATGAAATTTCTTCATATAAGGCAAAAACGGGCAATAAGATTATTGTCTCCATGATGGATGTCGCCGCGTCCGGCGCTTATTACCTTTCTTTGCCCGCGGACATGATTATGGCGCATCCCACCACGGTTACAGGTTCCGTCGGAGTTATTTCTCTGCAGCCCAAAGTAAAGGGGCTTATGGATAAAATAGGCCTGGGTGTGGATGTGCAAAAGACGGGAAAATATAAAGATATGGGTTCGCCTTACCGCGAAACAGCCGAAGAGGAGCGAAAACTTCTGCAAAAATCTATGGACATTTTCGGCCAGCGGTTTTTAAATCTGGTAAAAGAACATCGTTCCTTATCTGAGGAGTCACTCGCGGATGTTGCCACCGCGCGGATTTTTTTAGCGCAAGAAGCGCTGCAAATCGGGCTTATCGATGGAATCGGCTATCTCAGCGACGCGGTAAAAGAAACGAAAAAACTGGCCGGATTGCCGGAAAACGCGAAAGTTATCGTGTACCGCCGCGCCGAATTTCCGGAAGATAATTATTACAATATCGCGGGCACATCAGCCGAGAATCTGAATATTTCATTGATAAGTATAGAGCTTCCGGAAATTGTCAACATCCATGCCGGCTTTTATTACCTTTGGCCGGCGGCTCTCGGCGCTTATTGAATATAATTTTTTTTCGTATGGCAATAATACAGACATCTGAACTTAGAAGAAACTTTGGTCCGATAAAAGCGGTTGACGGCATTGACCTGAATATTGAAAAAGGGGAGATATTCGGTCTTTTGGGTCCTAACGGCGCGGGCAAGACCACGACCATCGGCATGCTTTGCACCATTGTCAAACCGTCATCCGGTGCGGCGTCGATTGCCGGATACGATGTGGTTAAAGAGCCGGCACAGGTCAGGCGCCAGGTAGGCATTGTCTTCCAGGACCCCACGCTGGACACGGTGCTTACGGGAAGGGAAAATCTGGAATTACACGCCCGCCTTTACGGTGTTCCTTCTGAAATCCGCAAAGAACGCATTGAGCAGATGCTTAAACTGGTGGACCTTGCGCCGCGCGGCAATTATATCACCCGCACATATTCGGGCGGGATGCGCCGCCGTCTGGAACTCGCGCGCGGGCTTCTGCACCGTCCATCCGTCCTTTTCCTTGATGAACCGACACTGGGTCTTGATCCGCAAACGAGAGCCCGGATCTGGGAATATATCAAAAAAATGGCGCGAAGCGAGCAAACCACAATTGTTCTTACCACGCATTATATGGAGGAAGCCGAGCAGATATGCGACCGGGTGGGTATTATCGATCACGGACGAATAATTGCTTTGGATACACCGGCCAAACTCAAGGACTCCATGGGTGGAGATATGATTGTTGTCAGAACACAAGAGCCACCGCTGGAAAAAATCCGCTCACTGCCTTGGGTTTCCGAAGTTCGCGAAAATGACGGAGCGCTGGAAATAATCACGAAAGAAGCCCACCGGCACCTGCCGAAAATTTTATCATTGATGGAAAATGTTCAGTCCGTGGAGATGAGAGTGCCGACTCTCAATGATGTGTTTATAAAACTGACCGGCCGCGACATCCGTGATGACACTGTGGAAGATGCCGGCAGCTGGGTGGATTCTGTCGCCCGCTACCGCCAGAGGGGGTCTTAAAATTATGGATAACGGTTTTATCCGCAGAGAATTGATGGGAGTCTACGCGGTATGGTGGCGCGAGTTCAAAGTTTTTCAGCGCGAAAAAAGCAGGATTGTTTCGAGCATTGTGCAGCCTTTGATGTGGCTGTTTCTCTTCGGCAGCGGTATCGGGGCGAGCGTCACGATCGGTTCTTTTGCTTACCGTGATTATATTTATCCGGGAATTCTCTCTATGTTGGTGCTGTTCGGCTCTGTTTATTTCGGTCTTTATATTGTCTGGGATCGCAAGCTTGACGTGCTTAAGGCAATCCTCGTGGCGCCGGTATCACGCATCAGCATTTTCCTGGGAAAAGTTCTCGGCGGCTGTACCGATGTAATTTTGCAGATTCTTGTCCTCTTTTCCCTTTCCTTTTTGTTTCCGGCGGTCAATCCATGGGGGATACCGCTCGCGCTGCTCTTATTGCTGATTACGGCGATAGGAATGGTTTCGCTGGGGCTGGCGCTGGGTTCGCTTTTCGAAAGCCTGGAAGGGTTTCAGGTAGTTTCCGCGTTTTTGATTTTTCCGCTTTTTTTCCTTTCCGGCGCGCTTTTCCCGATTACCGACAGGCTTCCTTCCTGGATGCAGGGCCTGGTGAAGCTCAACCCCCTGACATATACCGTGGACGGAGTAAGGGGCGTTTTACTTAACGCCAATGTTTTTCCCGTTTATGTTGATTTTCTTGTCGTTATATTATTTGCCGTGTTAATGTTTTTACTGGGCAGTGTCTTGTTTGGCAGGATGAAATGACGTTGGCGGAATAATAAAAAGGAAAAGTATATGAACTATAGAGCGCTTAGATTTGTTTTGTCGTTAATATTCATATTTACCGCCGCGGGAGCCTGGGCACAAAGCTCCGTGTGGGTGGTGAGCGCTTCTAAGGGAAAGGTATACCTGGCCGGTTCCGTGCACATGTTGCGTCCTTCCGATCATCCCCTGCCTGAAGAGTTTGCCAGGGCTTACGATAGTTCGGAGAAAGTAGTGTTTGAAGTATTGCCGAATGAGATGGAAAAGAAGGAAAACGCGGAGAATTTTTTGCGTGCTTCCGTTTACAATGACGGGACTTCGCTTCGTGATCATATTTCGCCGGCAGCTTAAGCGGCAGCAGAAGCTTTCTGCAACAGGCAGGGTTATCCGATGCGGCAATACCGGTATCTCAGGCCGGCGATGTTTGTAATGACTCTTACTGTTTTGGAAATGCAAAGAATCGGCGCGGACTCAATAAAGGGAGTTGATTTATTCTTCAAGCAAAAAGCCCGGCAAGATAAAAAAGAAATAGGCGCCCTGGAAACAGCCCAGCAGCAGATAAGCCTTCTGGCGTTGATGGACGAGGGCTGGCAAAGCAAGGAAATTCTGGAATCGATAGAAGAACTGGAAAATATTGAAGCGTTTTACGAAGAGATGTTGGACTCTTGGCGAAGGGGAGATATAGATAAGCTCGCTCATCGCTATCTTGCGCGGCTTCAATCTTTTCCCAGGTTATATCAGGCGCTGCTGGTGGATAGAAACATAAATTGGTTGGAATCGATTGAAAAGTTTCTGCAGGAAGAGAAAAACACGATGGTCATTGTGGGAGCGGCACATCTTGCCGGTTCCGACGGATTAATAAATTTGCTGCGCAAACGCGGTTACAAGATTTTTAGATTAAAAGAATAAAAGCGAACTCCCCGGTTGCCTGAGAAGTAAATATAATGAATAAAAAAAGAGCCATAGGAACAATTTAAGTTTTTTTCATTGAAAAAAGCCAATTAATTGATGTATGCAAGTTCATCGGACTTAGCCGGAAAACATTTTGTTTTGACGCATTTACGGCAAGGTTTCGACGAGAGGTTTTCGAAAGCAATTTCCATCTGAGCGGCAGAAACAAAGCGACACCCGTTGAATTTTCAAGGGAGAAAAGATGGAGAAACGACTGGAAGGAAAAGTGGCAATCGTGACCGGAGCCGGCCAGACGCCCGGCGACACGATCGGTAACGGCCGCGCCATATCCATTCTTTTCGCCCGCGCGGGCGCCAAAGTAGCAGCTGTCGACCGAAATTTTGAATCAGCGCAAGAAACCCAAAAAATTATCATTGAAGAAGGCGGCGAATCATTTGCTTTGCAGGCAGATGTCACCCGTTCTGATGACTGCCGGAAAATTGCCGAGGAGTGCGCTAAAAGTTACGGCCGCATCGATATTCTGGTGAATAATGTCGGCGCGGGCTCAGAGGCGCTGGGGCCCGTTAAACTAAAAGAAGAAGACTGGGAACGCATCTATGATGCAAATTTAAAAAGCATTTTTCTGACCTGTAAGCACGTGATTCCCTATATGGAAAAACAGGGAAGCGGCTCCATCGTTAATATTTCTTCCATCGCGTCCGTCTGCGCCTCGCCCATGCTGGCCTACAAAACTTCCAAGTCCGCGGTTAATTCTTTCACTCACGCTATCGCCTTTATGTATGCCCGCAGCGGCATTCGCGCCAACACCATCATGCCTGGCCTTATGAACACGCCCATGGCCATCGAAGGCATTTCCCGTATCAGAGGAATAAAAAAAGAAGATTTAATAGAAGAGCGTAGCCGCATGATTCCTCTTAAAGGCGGCATGGGCACCGGCTGGGATACGGCTTATGCCGCGCTTTTTCTGGCTTCCGATGAAGCTAAATTTATCACCGGCGCGCTGCTTCCGGTGGATGGGGGGCAGAGCGCGAGAATCGGGTGATGCACTGAATTTATATAGTTAAAGCTGTTGAATGGAAGGATATGTTATGGCCCGTGTTAGTTTTCCTGAAGAAAAAAATATTTCTCCCGAGCTACGTGAAAAGTTCGAACGCATAACAAAAAACGGCGGACGCGTTTTGAATCTTTTTAAAGTCATGGCTCATTGCCCGCAAATTGGCAGAAGCTTTCTGCAATTAGGCAACGCGATTCTGTTAAAAGGGGTTATGCCGCCTCATCTGCGGGAGCTGGCCATCTTAAGAGTGGGCCTTATCAACAAAGCCAGTTACGAATGGACGCAGCATGTTCCCATAGCTCTGCGCGCGGGCGTGCGCCAGGCGCAGATAGACGCTTTGCCGCAATGGGTGGAATCACCCGAATTCAATGATATCGAAAAAGCAGTTCTTTCCTATACTGACGAGGAAACAATAAATATTCGGCTAAAGGATGAAACATTTAGCGCTGTCCGAAAATTTTTGAGTGAAGAGGCGGTGGTGGAACTGACGACAGCCATCGCCTATTACGGCATGGTTTGCCGCATTCTGGAAGCGCTGCAGATCGAACTGGAGAAAGAGTAAAGGCATGGATTTAATACTGAAAGGCAAGGCAGATTTCATTACTGAAACATCACGAGGAAATGCGTTTTACGCGGCGTTGTCCTAATATAAAAAGAAAGATTCAAGCAATATTTATATAAAAAAATAGAAGGAGGTTTTTTTATGAATCTTGCCGAGTTTCGCGACAAGAAGGTCATGTCCGAAGGGGAGCGTATAGCGATTTATTTCAAGGACAGAGAGCTGACAAACCTGCAAATGCAAAAAAATTCCAGAAAGTTGGCCGGCGCGCTAAAGGAACTGGGCGTCAAAAGAGGCGACAGGATAATAATTCAAATGCCGAATTGTCCCGAGGTTCTGGAATCCTTTTACGCTTGCTGGAGGATGGGGGCCGTCATTGTGCCGATTAATTTTTTAATGAACGACGAAGAGATAAGCTATATCTACAAGGATTCCGGCGCCAAAGCGGTTATCACCAGTATGGATTTTCTTCCGAAAGTACGCGCGGCGCAGGAAAAAGCGCCCGACTTGAAAACGGTGATTCTGATCGACAAGGATGTGCCGGAAGGAACCATCGCTTACCACCCGCTTGTAGAAAGCGCCAAGGAAGATGATGCGTTTGCGGACATGAAAGAGGATGAACTGGCCGCGCTTATTTACACCGCCGGCACCACGGGCAATTCCAAAGGCGTCATGCACACGCATCATTCTCTTTACGCCAATGCAAAAATGCAGTTTGACAGCATGCCTTTTCCTGATGGAATGATGAATATAAGCGTTCTTCCTCTATGCCATTCTTTCGGCATTGCCACAATAAATAACGGCATGTTCAGAACAGCATCCACCGTTTTGCTCGATTCTTTTGATCTGGAATTGATTTTGTCCTCCATAGAAAAATATCGCGGCAATGTAATGGCTGCCGTGCCCACAATGTACGTTTATCTGCTTTTGTATCCGGAGCCGAAAAAATACGATGTGAGTTCCATGCAGTTCTGGATATCCGGATCCGCGCCTCTGGCGCTGGAGACATGGAAAAATTTCAAAGAGATTTACGGCGGGGAAATCATCGAAGGATGGGGACTTACGGAAGCAGGGGCGAACAATTCCACCAATCCTATTCATGGCGAGAAGAAAGTCGGCTCTATCGGAGTTCCGATGAAAGGCACCGAGATGAGGATTATGGATGATGACGGGAAATTTCTGCCGCGTGGCGAGCAGGGGGAAATTGTTATTCGCGGACCGCAGCTGATGAAGGGATACTGGAACAAGCCGGAAGAGACGACGCAGGCCATACGCGACGGCTGGCTGCACACCGGCGATGTGGGGTACGAAGATGAAGACGGCTACTTCTGGATTACCGATCGCAAAAAAGATTTAATCATCAAGGGCGGTGAAAATATATCGCCGCGCGCGATAGAAGAGGCGTTGTTCGCGCATCCCAAAATATCGGAAGCGGCTGTGGTTGGTATGAAGGATGATGTTTACGGAGAAAACATCAAAGCCTTTGCTGTTTTGAACCCCGGCCATACGGCAACCGCGGAAGAAATTATCGAATATTGCAAAAAAACCCTGACGAATTTCCTCGCGCCCAAAGAAGTGGTATTTATGGATGCCCTGCCGAAGAGCCTGGTGGGCAAAGTGCTGAAAAAGGAACTCAGAAAAATGGCTTAAGACGATGTTGCAAAAATAAATATATAAAAGGAGAAGGTTATGGCTATTCGCAGCGTGGAAGAATACAAGCAAAGTTTGCGCGACGGCCGGAGTGTTTATATCCGCGGCGAGAAGGTGGAGGATATTACCAAGCACCCGATTCTCGGGCTTACCGTGGATACAATCGCCGCCGGTTTTGAACTGACGGCATCTAAGGACCCCACTGTGCGGGACCTTTTTGTGGCGCCGCACCCGAAAACAGGAGAGCCGATTAATCGTTATTTTGTCACTCCCGCCAACAGGGAAGACCTGGCCAACCGTACAAAGATGATTCAACGCTCAATCGAGGTCATCGGCGGGCTTCCGTTCGGCCGCGATATCGGCACCGATTGTCTGAACGCGGCTTTTGTCGTGGCCGGACAGATGGGGAAGAAGCAGTATCAGGAAAACGCGATGAATTTTTTGGAGCATCTGCGCAAAAACGATTTGCATACCTGCGGCGCGGTAACTTGCGTCAAGGGAGATCGCGGCAAAGAGCCGGCGGCGCAGAAGCACCCGGATTATTATCTGCATGTAGTGGATAAAAACAAAGATGGTATTTTCGTCAAAGGCGCCAAAATTCATATTACCAGCGCTCCGGCGGCAAATGAAATACTGGTTGTTCCCACCCGTCAGATGCGGAAAAACGAAGCTGATTACGCGGTAAGCTTCGCGATCCCGGCCAACACCAAGGGCATCACATTTATCTGCCGCGGCGGGCGCGGTGTTTGGTCTGATCATGAATTTCACGCTGACCGTCCGGTAAGAGAACTCACCGAAGCGATGATTGTTTTCGACAATGTTTTTGTTCCCTGGGAGCGCGTATTTATGTGTGGTGAATGGCAGTATTCGATGCTCTTGGCTTACACCTTCGCCACCTTCCATCGCTTCACCGCTATCAGCTATAAAGTTCCATCGGTGGAAGTGATGGCTGGCTGCGCCGTGGCGATGGCCAAATATAACGGCCTGGATAAAGTAGGCCACATCCGCGACAAACTTGCCGACATTGCCGCCTATGTGGAGACACTGCGCGCGCTGACTAACGCGGCGGCCAATGACCCGGTGATGTACGGAGAAATCGCTGTGCCCAATCCGCTCATCTGCAACATGGCCAAACTGCATTTCGCCAGCAAGTATCACGAGTTTATCAAGCTGATTCAGGATATCGGCGGCGGCATTTTGGCCACCGCGCCGGATAAAAAGGATTGGGAGAATCCCGATATCCATGATTACCTCGAACATTATCTGGGAGGCTCGGAAAAATTCAGCACGCTGGATAGATTAAAAATGATTCACGAGACGATGCGTCATGTCTGTTCGCACGAGTCGGCGTTTCATGAAGTCACCACGGTGCACGCGGAAGGTTCCATGGCGGCGCAGAAGATGATGATTTTGGCGGAATCACCCCTCAAACAGTATGAAGCCAAAGCGATGGCCGCGGCGGGAATTACTCCTTGGGGTAAACGATTTGAAAAATAACCGCGTAGAGTGAAATATTTTTAAACAAAAAATGGCCTGGATGAAACACAGAAAAAAGAATTTTTATCCAGGCTGTTTTGTTTTTTTGCGTTACCGATTGCAAATATTATATGGCCTTTAACGTTGATAATATTGACATAAATGCTCACAGGGCAATTTTTAGCTATCTTTACCTTGACTGGCAAAGTGCCTATTTAGTATAATGTGCCCTGTAAAAAGGAGTATGTATCATTTCTTGTATTTTTCAAAAGTTGTTTAGGAGCACAAAATCCCCATGGATATGAAGCGGGCGTATTATGAAGACATTGAGCTCTTCAAAAGCGGTGTAATTCTTTTTTGGACGATAATTTTACTTCTGGCTCTTTTAACTTTCCCCCTCTACTTATCGGATTATTCTTTGTACCTCATGAGCCTGATCATGGTTTACGTGATCGTCTCAGTGGGACTGAATATTCTGGTTGGTTCCACGGGGCAGATCTCGTTGGGACACGCGGGATTTTTCGCCATCGGCGCTTATGCCACCGTCCTTCTGATGACCCATCTGCAGGTTCCTTTTTTTGTTGCCATCATTGCCGCCGCTTTCATCGCGGCTTTTTTTGGTTTTATTTTAGGGCTGCCCGCGTTGCGCCTGGAAGGGCCGTATCTCACAATTGCCACGTTGGCTTTCGGTCTGGCCATTATGCATATTATCGGGCACACCGCGTTATTCGGCGGACGCCAGGGCCTGGTAGCCCCTGAACTGAATATCGGAATTCAGCAGTTGGATTTAAACTATGTCATCTCTACGGTTACACAAAAATATTATCTTGTTTTGGGCTTCACGATAGTGATGGTTTTGTTCGCGATAAACATTTTAAAGACAAAACCAGGCCGGGCTTTTGTTGCGATCCGTGACAGCGATATCGCGGCGGAAGTGATAGGCATCAACCTGACCATTTATAAAACTCTTTCGTTTGCCGTCAGCGCCTTTTACGCGGGCATCGCCGGCGGGCTTTTTGCTTTTGTTCTGGGATTCTTCGATCCGTTCACCTTCAACCTTATTCTCTCGATTATTTTTATTGTCATGATTGTCGTCGGCGGACTGGGATCAGTTATGGGATCGATTACCGGCGCGGCGCTGATTACTTATCTGATGTATGATCTCTTTAAGAATGTCGATGAAGCGCCGTTAATTGGGCCGCTGTTTCTTGCTTTCTCCGAAAGATGGATGACCATCACCGGCATGGATAATTTTAATTATATCGCCCTGGGTCTGGTCATGATCGGCATCATGCTTTTTGAGCCGCTGGGTCTTTTCGGGGCATGGATAAGAATAAAGAAGTATTGGAAGACATGGCCTTTTTAATTTTTATTTAAGATGGCCGGTGATCCATAATGTAAATCACGCATGTTTTTGTTGATGCTTTACTAGATGCCGCAAAGCGTGCTGGAAAAAATAGGAAAAGGAAAGCAGAGGTAATTAAGGATATGCCGTTAGGACAGTTGTTAGTTGATGGGTTGGCCATGGGCGCCTGTTATGGTCTCTTTGGGTTGGCGGTTGTTATCATCTACAAAACTTCAGAGGTGCTTAATTTTGCCGCGGGCGAAACAGCCATGGTAGCCACGTTTGTTGCCTACCATATTATGGTAATTTCCGGTTATAGTTTTTGGGTCGCCTTTGTCGTTGCCCTGATCTTCGTTGGCATTTTAGGCGTTGCCATTGAGTATTTCTTTTTGCGTCCGGCTAAAAACCCGACGCTTTTGGGGCTCATCGTAATCACGATTGGCGCGCAAATGCTTCTCATGGGCTTAGCCAGCTGGAAATGGGGCGCGGAGCAGAAACAATTCAACATTCCCTTTTCCTACAAGGTTACTCATGAGCCGATTCCCGGTTTCATTATCAGCGAATGGGCAATAGCTGTTTTTGTTGTTGCTGCCGTTGTCATGACTTTTCTGTATTTCTTTTTCCAGCACACGAAAATAGGTACGGCTATGCGGGCGACGCAACAGAATAAGCACGCCGCTAAAATAATGGGCATCAAGACAGACCGGATTTTTGCCTTTTCCTGGGCGTTCAGCTCGATTATCGGCGCGGTAGCGGCAATGCTTTTATCTGCCAAAAACATTCTCGATCCCGGTTTTATGATGGAGTCGTTTTTACGCGCCTTTGCCGCCGCGGTGTTGGGCGGGTTGATGAGCGTCCCCGGGGTCTTGATTGGCGGTTTTATAATGGGCATTGTTGAAAACTTTTTTGGATATATCTGGCCTGCATGGAAGCCGATAACAGCGTTTGTCGTCATCGTGTTGGTGCTTTGTATAAGGCCGAGCGGTATTTTTGCCAAGCATTGGGTTAAAAAAGTTTAGTAGATGCTGAAAAAGGAAAATTTTATAAGAGCTAAAAAGAAACTATTGGTCGCGGCGGTTTGCCTGGCGCTGGTTTTGCCCGGCACTTTCTTTGTGTACAAGAGCTGGTTTGGCGCCTCCGCCGATGAAGCGGAAAAACAAGCCGTGCTCAAGGCCGCGCGCGATTTTCTGGATGCGGAAGTCCGCAGAGATTATCCCGCGGTTTATAGCTGCTTTGCTTCTTCTTCCCCCTACGCCCGTTCGCACACCTACAATGAATATCTTGCTCAGGCCAAAACCTCCCCGGATCGCGTTACTGATTACCGCATCGTCGCGGTGAACTACATTCAGGATAATGAAGACCGCGGAAAATATCCCCTGGTGGAGAAATTCGCCCAGGTGGAAGTGGAAGTTACTTTTCTTAATCAGTATACAAAGTCATTTTCGGATGTAAATATCGGCTTTGTTTTTATGAAGGAAAAAGGAAGTTGGTATAAAAGCTGACCATATAAAAAAATTAGAATAAATTTTTTTATATTAAAGCGATAGGGTAGTTAGAAGTAATTATGGTTTAAACAGAAAAGTTTCAAGAAAGGGGAATGGTTTATGCGTTTAAACAAAGTCATTTTGGTAATGTTCGTTGCATTTTGCGCTGTTTTTCTAATGTCTTATCAGGGGTTGGCGCAGAAAGCAGGGTTTGATGACAAGGAAATTAGAATTGGCCAGTGGGGGCCTCAGACAGGACCGGCCGCTCCGTGGGGAGCTGTCGCGCGCGGCACCAGAGTAATCTTTGACATGGTCAATGAGGAAGGCGGAATCCATGGTAGAAAAATCAAATATTTTATCCGCGACGATCAGTACAATCCTTCCCAGACAATGGCCGCCGTAAGAGACTTGGTTGATCGCCAGGGTGTCTTTGCTTTTGTCGGTGGCGTCGGTACGGCGCCCGGCCTGGCCGTGCGGGATTATCTGAGACAGAAAAAGATCATCTGGACATCGGTTTGTACAGGCGCTAAAGGTTTTTATGTGCCGTTTAATCCTTATCTTTGGGGTGTATGGGTTCTGTACGAAGATGACGGCAGCATCATTGCGAAGTTTCTCGTGGAAAAGAAGAAATTCAAGAAAATAGCTTATCTATACCAGAATGATGACTGGGGCGCGGATGCCATGGTTGGAATCAAGAAACGCCTGAAAACATACGGCATGGAACTGGTTGCCGCTGTTCCCGTTGAACCGATTGAAAGGGATTTGTCCTCCCAGGTAGCACGTCTCAAAGCCTCCGGCGCGGAAGCGGTCATCGGCATGATGGCGCCCACCCAGGCGGCCATTGCCCTGCGTACCGCTGTTTCCGTTGGTTTCCATCCGCAGTGGATTCACTCCTATAACCTCACCGATTTTGTTTTGATGAATATGATAACGGACGGGTTATGGGCAAAAGAAGGCGTCATGACGAGCGCGTTCACGGAAGATATTTTCAACTATAATATACCGATCATCAAGAAATACGCCGACGCGGCAAAAAGACTTTATCCTCAGGAAAGATGGGGTATATTCTTTGCGGCCGGTATCGTTGTGGCCGAACCTCTGGTGGAAGCTCTGAAAAGAACCGGAAGAAATCTGAGCACGGAAGCTGTGGCAAACCAGCTGAATAACCTTACCTTCCAGGGAATGGGTCCCAAGATTAAATGGACGGCCAATAATCATCGCCCCCCCCGCGAACTGCGCATCTGGCAGTGCGGCCCCAAGGGAGAAGTGATTGTGGTTCAGGATTGGACTGTCAACGAACTGCCCCTGAGTTTTTAAATAATTAAGGGGATGAAATACGGTGAAGAGGGTGAGGCAAATTCAAGTGCCTCGCCCTCGCACCTGTTATCATGGCGAAGTAATAATGAATAAGCGCTTTGTTGGACAAGCAGTTATTTATCGAGAAAAGAATTGCGTTAGAGAAAGAAGGAATAATATTTCATGAGTTATTTCACTGTAGAAAATTTAAGCATCAGTTTCGGCGGCATAAAAGCGGTGGACAATATCAGCTTCGGCGTCGAGAAGAATGAAATCTTCTCCATTATCGGCCCCAACGGTTCAGGGAAAACAACCATCTTTAACTTGATCAGCGGCATCTATAAGCCCGATTCAGGCAAAGTGATAATGGAAGGTGAAAACATGGTTGGCAAAACTCCGGACAGAGTCGCCAAAAAGGGGATCGCGCGCACCTTCCAGAACATAGAGCTTTTTGCCAACGCTACCGTCATGGACAACCTCATGCTGGGCCGGCACATTCACATGAACACGGGAATTTTTAGCGGCGCTTTTATGTTCGGCAAAAGATCACCGGCTGCCCGTGAGGAAGTGGAACACAGAGAAAAAGTGGAAAAGATTATAGATTTTCTAGAACTGCAATCCGTGCGTGATCAATTTGTCGGCAGTCTGGCCTACGGAAAACGAAAACTCATCGAGGTTGGGCGCGCTTTGGCGCTGGAGCCCAAAGTCATGCTTTTGGATGAGCCTTCCGCCGGTATGAACACGGAAGAAAAAGACGACCTGACTATCTGGATAAAAGACATCCGCGAAGATTATCAAATGACTATTTTGCTCATCGAGCATGACATGAATATGATTATGGGCATATCCGATCGTGTTTTCGCCATGCAGCAGGGGCAGAAAATAGTGCTGGGAACGCCGCAGGAAGTGCAGAAAAACGCTGAAGTCATTAAGGCGTATCTCGGAGAGGAGGAAGTTAGCTAATGCTCAAGGTGAAAAATATTGAAACATGGTACGATTTAATCCGGGCGCTGCACGGTATTTCCTTCGAGATAAAGCAGGGTGATATTGTCGCCCTTTTAGGCTCCAACGGCGCGGGGAAATCTACAACGCTGAAGACGATCATGCGTCTTTTGTATGATTTAAAAGAAGAACAGCCGGAAAAAGGCACGATAGAATTCATGGGCGAGCGCATTGACCGGAAAGACACTGATGAGATCGTCAAAATGGGCATAAGTTATGTGCCCGAGGGACGTGAAGTGTTTCCCGAGCTGACCGTGTTGGAAAATATAACCATCGGCGCCTACACGAGAAAAGACAAAAAAAACATCCAGAGCGATCTGGAAAATGTTTTTCATCATTTTCCTATCCTGAAAGAGAGAATAAAGCAGCAGGCCGGATTGATGAGCGGCGGCGAACAGCAGATGCTGGCGATCGGCAGGGCGCTCATGAGCCGCCCCAAATTGCTGATGCTGGACGAACCGTCGCTGGGGCTTTCACCAATTTTAACGCAGGAAATTTTCGGTATCATTCGAAATATTAATCAGAAAGACGGTGTTACTATTTTTCTGGTAGAACAAAATGTCAATATGGCGCTTAAATATTCCAACTTTGCCTATCTTTTGGAAAACGGCAGAATCGTGCGGGCGGACAAACCGGAAGTGCTCCGCGAGGATGAAGATATAAAGGAATTTTATCTCGGTATTGCCACCGAGGAATCAGTGAAGGGATACAAACGCTACAGAAGAAAAGTACGGTTTCGCTAGAAAAGCATGAATTCAGTGCAGCAAATCGTTTACGTGATTTTATGAGTTTAAATAAGGAGTAACCAATGGCAATAAAAACATTGCCCCAGGCGTTAATAAATATCGCACAAAGGCAGCCCAACCGTATCGCCATGAGAAAAAAGGATTACGGCATCTGGCACGACATTACCTGGGCACAATATCTGGAAAACGTAAAGTATGTGGCGCTGGGACTTAATGCCCTGGGTGTTAAATACCATGATCATGTCGCGATAATCGGAGAAAACAGGCCGGAATGGCTTTATTCGGCCATTGGCGCTGTGTGCGCCGGCGGAGCATGGGTAGGCATCTATACGACCAACCCGGTTCCGGAATGTCAGTATGTAGTGGAACATTCCGACGCCGTTGTCTACATATGCGAAGATGAAGAGCAGCTCGATAAAGCGCTGGCGTTTAGGGATAAAACCCCGCTTCTGAAGAAGCTTATAGTTTGGGAGATGGAGGGACTTAAACACTTCAAAGACCCGATGTTCATGAGCTTTGACGAGCTTCTGGAGATGGGCAAAAAAATCGACCAGGAAAAACCGGATCTGTTTATGCAATTAGCCCAGCAGGCGCAGGCTGAGGATATTGCCGGTATTATTTACACATCCGGCACAACAGGCATGCCCAAAGGGGCGTTGCTGGCGCATGAAGGTTATTTATGGGTGGCCGAATCGGCAAGGCAAGTTATTGAAACATTTGTTGATGACGAGACAATTTCTTTTCTCCCTTTAAACCACGTTTACGAGCAAATTTACGACATCATGTTTCATTTGACTGTGGGGCACACCGTTAATTTTACGGAAAACACTGATACCGTCATGGCGGATATGATGGAAGTTTCGCCCACGCTGTTTCACGCCGTGCCGCGTATCTGGGAAAAGTACTATTCCGGCATTGTGCTGAAAATGGCCGATGCCACATGGCTCAAAAGAACACTTTACGATATCGCCGTGAAAATCGGAACGGAATACAACAACAAAGTAATCAAGGGAAACAGAGCTCCTCTGTATCTGGCTCTGGCTTATCACCTCTTTTACTTTATAGTCTTCCGCAAGTTGAAGAAACGTCTTGGTTTTGACCGGGTGCGCATTGGCGCCTCCGGCGCGGCGCCTATTTCGCACGAGGTAATCAAATTTTTCCAGAGTATCGGCATTCCCATTCGTGAAGGTTACGGTATGACCGAGACAACCGGCATCACGCATATGTCGAGCATCCAGGAATATAAAGTCGGAACCGTTGGCAAAGCGCTGCCGGGCACGCAGGTAAGGATTGCTGAGGACGGCGAAATCATTGTCAAGCATCCGGGCATTTTTAAGGGTTATTACAAGGATGAAGCGACGACCAAGGAAGTTCTCATTGATGGCTGGATGCATACCGGCGACGTGGGTGTGATAGATGAAGACGGCTACCTTAAAATCACCGACCGGAAGAAGGACTTGATTATCACCGCCGGCGGCAAAAACATCGCGCCGCAGTATCTGGAAAATCTGCTTAAATTTTCTCCATATATTAACGATGCCGTGGTTATCGGCGACGGCAGAAAGTATCTTTCGGCTATTATCGTGATCGACGAAGAAAACGTCACTAAATACGCGCAGGATAATAAAGTTCAGTTCACTACTTTTGCCACCATGACCAAAGCCCCGGAAGTAATCGAACTTATTCAGAAAGAAGTGGACAATGTTAACCGGCAGGTAGCCCGCGTGGAAAATATCCGCAAATTCAGAATACTTGATAAAAAACTCTATACCGAAGATGGTGAAGTAACTCCGACCATGAAGGTTAAAAGAAAGTCTATTAACGCTCAGTACGGGGACCTGATCGAATCAATGTACCGCGACTAAATTGATTTATTGTCATTGCGATGAGAGAGCAGGTATAAATAGC
>OMKS01001883.1_pt1 | contig 18113 bp, 17 predicted proteins | sample 1674721 | NCBI WGS metagenome assembly OMKS01 (sample SAMN06264996, study PRJEB25208) | sediment metagenome | isolation source: hot spring sediment | place: USA: California | collected 2014-09-02
TAATGATACGGCGACCACCGAGATCTACACTATCCTCTTCGTCGGCAGCGTCAGATGTGTATAAGAGACAGGTACCGACATTGGTGATGGAATTGCGGATATAATCCGAAGTATCGATAATGGGGGTGATATTGATCTGGGGGATATCCCGGTTGATCCTCTCTACCTCTTTCAAAACCATTGAAGCCACCTCTACGGTATTTGTCCCTGACTGTTTGCGCACACCGAGACGGATACCGGGGTTGCCGTTTACCGTGATAATCCGGGATATCTTTTTCCAGGTATCATCGATCCGGGCAACGTCACTGAGCTTGATCGGATCCCCCTCACGCATTGCCACCACAGTACCTGAAAGCTGATTAAGACTGGTATATTCCCCTAGGGTACGCATGGTGACCTGAAAATCTCCCCGGTCTATGGTACCTGCCGGCAGGGTAACATTTCCCTCTTTTATCTGCGAAAGGATCTGATCCAGACCAAGGCCCATGGCCTTGATTTTTCCGGCATCGAGATTTACCTGAATCTCACGTTCGTAGCCTCCCCACACATCCAGTGACGCCACACCGGGAACCCGCTCAATACGGTACTTGATCTGATCATCGATGATCTTACGCATCTGCAGGGGGCCAAGCATGCTTGAAGCTCCGAAGATAAGGATGGGAAAATTGGCTATATCAAACTTGAACAGAGTGGGCCTGGCGGCATCATCGGGAAGTCGTGGAATAACCCTGTCGAGCCGGTCCCGTATGTCGCTGGATGCGGTATCCAGGTCTGTTCCCCATGAAAATGATACACGCACATTACTGGAACCCTGCGTAGATCTTGAAAACACGCTTTCCACACCGGGTACAGCGCTCATGGCCTCTTCAATAGGCCTTGTAACAAGTTCTTCTATCTCTTCAGGACTCGCATCTTCGTAGGTGGTTCCAATGGTCAGCGTGGGATAGGTAATATCGGGCATCAGATCTATGGGTAGATGGACAAGGGATACCCCGCCTAAGATTATGACAATAAGTATCATCATCACAGTGAAAACCGGCCGGTGAATGGCAAAGCGGGAAAGATTCATACCTGAGAAACCCTGATCAGGGCCTGCCCCCTTTCACAGTATCTGCCGAATCTGATATTCTGCCGGGCAAGTTATATGATTTTTCTCCGCTCAGGGTAATTGCAGAACCGTCTTGGAGCAGATGCTGCCCAACAGTGACCACATATCCGTCAATAACAGGATCAACAATCTCGGCCCTGTCATCGCTTATTATACCCGTGTCAACAGCAACAAGCCTGGCTTTGAGCATGTCGGTATCTGCAAGAAACACACAGGGTTGACCATCAATCTTAATAAGTGCGCCAACCGGGACAATGGTGGCATTTTCATGTCTGTCATACTCTATCTTTACCCTTACAAACATGCCCGGCTTAAGGATTTTATCAGGGTTGACAATGGCTATCTCTACCCTTGCCTGCCTCGCCGCTTCCTTAAGGACAGGGGCAATCCGATCTATGATACCGGAAAATGTCCTGCCCGGATAGGCATCTGTGGTAATCTCGGAGGCCTGACCTGACCTTACCCTGGGATAGTCGCGTTCGATAACGTAAATCACTGCTTTGAGAGTATCGATATCGATGATCGATACGATAGGGGTATTGGCCGACAGCATGGCTCCCTCATCTATGAACCTCTCACTCACATACCTTGAGTGTCTGCCGTCCTCCCAGTGGGCACTTATACGAGTATAATCCAGCCTGACCTGAGCAGATTTCAGTTCCGCCTCTTTCTGGGCTGCCTGCGCAATCACTACCTTTTGCCTTGCAACAGCAGCCTCATATTGTGTCTGAGCAGCATCAAGCTCGGACTCTGAGACAATCTTTTTTGCCCGGAGGGTCTTTGCCCGTTCAAATTCGCGCTTTTTCAGGTTAAGTGTGCTGTGGTTTTCCTCGATGTTTGCCCGTGCGACATCAAGTTCAGCCCTTGCCTGATCTACCTGCTGAACATATTCATCATCTGCCAGAACAGCGACCAGGGAACCATTTGCTACTTCATCTCCTATGTCGACCATGATCTTTTTAAGTCTACCTGCTATCTTCGGCGCAACAACGAATCGCGATTTGGGCAGTAATGTGCCGGTATATGTTCCTGTTTCCATGATTGTCTCATGCATTACAGGGGCCACTTCCACTGCTACCGGCAGTCTATGTTGCCCGTCTTGCCAGTCAGCCATCTGAGGGGTCCTCAGAAATATCTGCCAGAGAATCAATGCAACCACCACGACAATGGCTGTTAAAATATAATACCCTTTTTTCATCCGGTATCTCTCAACCTCATCCTTGCGGCCTTTATATCCTTTACCTGCCAGGCATGATGAATATAAAATAATCACAACGATAAAGAAAGGGAATTGCATATATTGCTGCCTGGACAATGCACAGTGGTGAGGATATTATAATGTCAATGCTCAACCATTCAGGATTGCTTATTTTTACCGATCTCGACGGTACACTTCTTGACTATCACACCTATTCCAAAGAACCTGCTAAGCCGGCTCTCAACATGCTTGAGGATCTGAACATACCCCTCATTATCGTTTCCAGCAAGACAAGGGCCGAGATAGAACCCCTGCTCGACATGAACTGCATGACCAGTATCTTTATCGTGGAAAACGGAAGCGCAATATTTCTCAGACAGGATATCGGTCTGAGAGCTGAACAGACCGGATCTGATCTCGACAAGTATCACCGTGTTGTTCTTGGCGAACAATATAATAATGTGCTGGAAGCACTGCAGCTATCTGCATATGAGTGCAATGTCAGGATACGCGGATTTTCGGATATGAGCATCGCTACGGTCTCAAAGATTACAGGGTTGGACATGGAAGGTGCAGCAAGGGCCAAACAGCGGGAGTTCTCCGAAGCGTTTCTGTTCGAAGACGATCCGGCCAAACTGGCATCTTTTACCCATACCCTCGAGAAAAAAGGGTTTACCTGCATTGAGGGTGGAAGATTCCTTCACGCACTTGGGCGATGCGACAAGGGGCAGGCCCTTGAGAGGGTCTTGAACATCTATTCGCACAAGCACCCTCAAACATCCTGGCAGACCATTGCCCTGGGCGACAGTGCAAACGACCACGCCATGTTGGCTGCAGCGAACATCGCGGTGGTCATCAGACGCCATGACGGTACGTATATGGACTACCCCGCACAACATAACCAAAGGGTGATAAAACCTCATGGGATCGGTCCTGCCGGATGGAATGAAGCGATAATGCAGATCCTGAATCAGACCTTTAAATCAGGCTGAGGGTTTTTTCACGCCGGCATCACAGATAAACTGCCGATGACATACAACCTTGAACCATGCAAACAAGATCACTTGACCAAAGGGGCTCACCTTGTATATGGTGAGCAATATTTTGCGATGTACAAGTAAGATTGAGGATCATTAAAATATATGATTAAAACCGATGTTATCATTATTGGAGGAGGAGCGACCGGCTGCGGCCTGGCAAGGGATCTTACCCTCAGGGGTGTACATCACTACCTGGTGGAAAAGGGAGACTTTGCCAACGGCGCAACAGGTGCGTGCCACGGTCTCCTGCACAGCGGTGCGCGCTACGTGGTGAACGACCCTGATGCTGCCAAAGAATGCATCACAGAGAACACGATCCTGCGAAGGATTGCCCGCAAATGCGTGGAGATAACCGGAGGGTTATTTGTGCGCCTTCCCGGTGATTCAAAGAGGTACCGGGACAAGTTTTTAAAGAACTGCGAAGAGGTAGGCATTTCAACCGAGGTTTTGTCCCCTTCCCGTGCGCTCGATCTTGTCGAGAACTTAAATCCGTCACTTGAAGAGGCAATCCGGGTCCCTGACTGTTCCATAGACCCGTTCAGACTGTGCATGCTCAATGCCTATACCTCACGTCATCGCGGCGGCGGGGTTCTGATTCACCACGAGGTTATCGACATCGTCAGAGAAAAGGGCCGTTGTGTCGGGGTGAAAGCTCAGGACCGGTTCAACTCTCAGATCAAGGAAATCAGGGCCAGAATCATCATCAACGCCACAGGGGCATGGGGAGAGAGCATTGCACATATGGCAGGCAGCGAGGCACCCATGACCCTGTCGAAAGGCAGCCTTATCATCTCAAACCACCGTCTCACCAACATGGTGATAAACAGGCTCAGAGCGCCGTCCGACGGCGATATCATCGTACCGAATGAGGCGGTATGCCTTGCCGGAACAACATCGGTGCCGGTCACCGATCCGGACAACATAGAGGTGGATCCGCATGAGGTTGATATTGTGGCGTCCCAGGCAGAGCAGATGATCCCCATGTTCGGTTCCACCCGTCTTATCCGGGCATACACCGGTGTACGGCCGCTTTTGAAGGCAAGGTCAGGTGACAGCAGAAATATCTCCAGAGGGTTCCAGATTATCGACCATAAGAACGGCATGTACAGTATCCTCGGGGGCAAACTCAGCACTTACCGCCTCATGGCTGAAAAAATGGTTGATACCATCATGAATGAATTCGGTCTTAACGTGAGCTGCTCTACTGCAGACATACCGCTTGACGGACAGGATGAACTCAGCGGCTACCCCCTGTCAAAAAGGCTCAAGAAAATGGATAACATCGTATGCGAATGCGAACTCGTAACCAGAGACGATGTGGAACATGCAATAAACAGCATCGGGACCCAGCACATAGGTGATATCCAGCACAGGACACGGCTTGGCATGGGACCATGTCAGGGTGGTTTCTGCACGTACCGCGCCCTGGGGATCATGCAGGAGATAGGCAGGGTAAGCCCGGAAGAATCCCTGCTGGTCCTCAAAGAATTCCTTCAACGCAGATTCCGCGGGATAAAGCCGGCGCTTTGGGGAGACCAGTTGCGTGAAGAACAGCTGGTGGAAGGCATTTATCTGGGCATACTCAATATGGGGCAGCAATGAACACACACGAATACGATGCAGTGGTAATAGGCGGCGGCATTGCCGGGTTCATAGCAGCTCTGAAAATTGTGGATGCAGGATATAAGACGGCTGTAATCTCCCGCGGAGATCCGGTATGCTGCCTTTCTACCGGATGCATCGATGTCCTGTCGAACTCAGACAATCCGTTAAAGGCTATAAAGGATCTGTCGGAAGATCACCCCTATCAGATAGTAGGCAAGAAAGGTGTCACCGAAGCCCTGGAATACTTCATCGAGATCATGAAAGAAACAGCCCTGCCCTATAGGGGGGAGGTAAAGAAAAACAGGGGCATCCTGACACCCGTGGGTACTATCAAAAAAACCTGCCTCGTTCCCGAGACAATGAAAAATGCCATCGGCGATAATGAGGAACCTATCCACGTAATATCTTTCAAGGGGATCAAAGATTTTTATCCAAGCTATATCACTTCCCGGATCAGCAACTCGGGTTTCTCTGTATTCGATGCAAAATCAGTCACTACTTTAGGTATTGCAGGGCGTTTTGAAGACAGGGATTTCTTACGGAGCTTTATCTCCTGGGCACAGGACCTTGATATTCCCCATGTAAAGATTGCTCTCCCCGCAGTTCTGGGGCTCAATGAACCCCTTAAAATAATGAAAGAGCTGTCTTTGCGAACAAATAAAGAGATCTTTGAGATCCCTACACTGCCTCCGTCCATACCGGGGATGAGACTTTTCAGGGCGCTCAAATCCGCTCTTGAGGTACGGGGCGGCCATATCTACTGGGGGAAACCGGTATCCAGCGTGGAACGCCAGGGATCACGTGTCGAGGCAATAACGCTTGCCACTTCAGGAAAACCCTCAAGGGTCTGCGGCAGGTCATTTATCCTTGCCACAGGATCTTTTGTCAGCGGCGGACTCTTTGCCTTGAGAGATTCCGTGAGGGAAACAGTCTTTGACCTTCCCGTGTTTGTACCGGGTCACAGAAAAGACTGGTTCAATAATAATTTCTTCACACAGGGCCATGAAATCGAAAAGGCAGGCGTACTTATAGACCCTTCATTCAGACCGAAGGATTCAAACCTTGAAAACCTGTTTGTCTGCGGCAGCATAATCGCACACAGCGAGATCATGAAAAACCAGTGCGGACATGGGATTGCCATTGCGACCGGTGCTGCTGCTGCAATGAAATGCATCAAGGAGCTTTCATGACGTTCGAACACTGCGTACGCTGCACAATATGTGTTGAGAACTGTCCAATATTCAAGATAAACCCTAGTTTTCCCGGCCCCAAACAGTCCGGCCCGGATGCTCAGCGGTTCCGGCTCGACGGCGAGGGTTCTGTTGATGAATGGGTGAGGCTCTGCTGCCAGTGCAAGCGCTGCGAGGTTTCATGCCCCTATGGTGTGAGCGTGGCAGACATTATCCTGAATGCTCAACTGAAATACTCATCGGAACACTTCAGCCCGTTTGCCGCACACCTGTTTGCCAATACGAATTATCTGGGGATGTTTGCCTCGTTCTTTGCCCCTATCACCAATAGACTAACAAGGCTTTCTCCGGTAAAGAATATCCTGTCTCTTCTCGGTCTGTCCAATCATCTTCCTTTGCCTCAGTACCGGTTCCTCTCCATGAGCAGAACAAGACGGAACAAAGGCAAAGGGATAAAGAAAGTAGTGTTCTTCACCGGATGCTACCTCAACTACAACGATCCTGATACAGGCAGGGGAATCAGGGATCTTCTCGTGTCACTCGGGTGCAGGGTAGTGATCCCGCAACAGATGTGCTGCGGGCTTCCATCTCTCGGCAATGGTGACAGGGAGATGGCGCAAAGATTCGCAAAAAAGAATGCTGCCGTCCTGGTCGACTACATAAACAAGGGCTATTCCGTGGTTTATGCCTGCACCTCCTGCGGGCTTACCCTTGTACACGATTATCCCGAGATCCTTAAGATCCCCGAGGGAAAAAGGATTGCGGAAAACACCTATAATGTTCATGAATATATCCTGGGCCTCATCGAGGAGGGCTATGCACAGATCCGGTTCGGTGAAGTGAACAAAAGGATTGCCTATCATATACCATGTCACTTGAGGGCTCTGGGGATCGGCTACCCTGCAGCTCGACTCTTCGAAAAGATCCCTTCTCTCAAGGTACATATCCTGGACGATAACTGCTGTGGCCTCTCTGGAAGCTATGGCTTCAAGAAAAAGAATCAGTCATCTTGCGTCAAACTCGGAGAGATTGCATCGAATGCAATACTGGAAACAGGGGCCGAGGCCCTGGTTTCAGACTGTGGTGCATGCCGGATGCAACTCGGTCATTTCAGTTCTCTGCCGGCTCTGGACCCTTCACAGATCATACTTGAATCTTTGCAGAATGCTGCCGTACAGGCACAAACAAATAAAAGGAGCTTGTTGTGATAAAAGATTTAACACCTGAGAAATTCAATGAGATAGCAGATATTTCGAGAAAGTCGCGAGCCGATATCCTTGCCATGACCAACCTTGCCGGCAGCGGCCACCCCGGAGGATCTCTCTCATCGATAGACATCTATACGCTGCTGTACCATACAATCGACATGGATACCGACAGGGTCGTTATATCTCACGGCCATACATCTCCCGCTGTATACTCTTCGCTGGCCCGAAGGGGACTCTTCGACCCGAAAGAGGTTATCAAGGGATTCAGGAGGGTGGGAAGTATCTTTGAGGGTCATGTCGAGCCTACAGTGCCCGGAGTGCCATGGGCATCAGGAAATCTCGGACAGGGTCTCTCTGTGGCCTGCGGCCTTGCCATAGCGTCAAGAGTCAAGAACCTGGAGATGGACTGTTTTGTGGTAATGGGAGACGGGGAACAGCAGAAAGGGCAGATCAGCGAGGCAAGACGGTTCATTCGAAAATACAACCTGAACAATATCACGGTCATCATAGACAACAACATGCTCCAGATATCAGGCAACCGGCTCGATGTCATGCCGCAGGATATTCGCGCCGAATTTGAATCCGCCGGCTTTGTCTGCGTTGAGATAGACGGGCATGATCTTTATCAGATCCATTCCTCTCTGAAGATGGCCTCCGGGGATAAAACAGCGCCGTATGTAATTCTTGCCCGCACGACCATGGGAAAAGGCCTGAGCTTCATCGAGAACAAGGAAAAGTATCACGGCTGTCCGCTGAACAACGATGAGATGGCAATGGCCCTGACCGAGATCGACCTTGACTGGCCTCTCGAAGAACTCAGGGCACTCAGAAATGAACTTATAGACGAAGAGCATATAAGGTCATCCTGGCCTTTTCCGCGCATATCTCCGGGAGAGGCACACCTTTATGAAAAGGATGTCCTGACCGACAACAGGTCCGCAATGGGCAATGCCCTCCTGGATGTGGCCAGAAAAAATCCCTCAGCACCTTTTGCGGTATTTGACTGCGATCTGGCAGGCTCGGTAAAGACAGATGCCTTTGCCGGGGCATTCCCCGATAAATTCTTCCAGTCAGGCATCATGGAACACCATACTGCGGTCATGGCGGGTGCAGCATCGTCTCAGGGAGTGGTGAGCGTATTCGCTGATTTCGGGATCTTCGGGATCGACGAAACCTATAACCAGCAGCGGCTCAATGCCATCAATGAAGCACATTTGAAACTTATGTGCACCCACCTGGGGGTAGACGTGGGAGAGGACGGCAAGACTCATCAATGCATCGATTACCTCGGGCTGATGCGAAACCTCGAGGGCTTTTCAGCGATCATCCCCCTTGATCCGAACGAGACGGACCTGGCTACCAGATGGGCACTTACACAGCCTGGAAACTGCATGATAGGGGTGGGAAGATCAAAGACACCGGTTATCACCGATATCGACGGCAATGTGTTCTTCAAAGGAAAAACCTTTACCTATGGAACGGCCCATCACCTGAGAACAGGCTCAAGGGCAACCATGTTCGTTCTCGGAGCGATGAGCTTCCAGGCTGTTAAGGCATGGGAGATTCTCATGTCCGAAGGCATCGATATCGAGATTGTAGGCATATCGTGCCCCTTTGCCGTAGATATTCGCGAAGTCGCTCAGGCGGCTCACGCAGGGCCGGTCTTCGTGATTGAAGATCATCTTTCGATTTCAGGGCTGGCAGCACAGATAGCCTACATATCTGCGACAAACAGCATTGCAATGGAGTTGATACCCATGGGAATAACAGGATTCCCTCCATCCGGCCCATCGGATAAATGCCTTAATTGTTTTGGTCTTCTCCCAGAAGATCTTGTAAAAAAAGTCAAAAGGAGGTTAACGTAGAAACCTATGAAGAAAGCGATCGTTGCACTTTCACTTGTACTGGTTTTATTTGCTCTGCCTGCAAAATCTCATGCAGGGTCATCTCTTGAGATCGTGTTGTGGGATTCGCTTTTAGGTGCAGGTATAGGGGCACTTGTAGGCGCGGCAACCCTTGCATTCATGGACCACCCGAACGACCACCTCGAACGCATTGCACAGGGAGCGAGCATAGGTCTGATCTGCGGGCTGGGCTTCGGGATGTATGAAATCTCTCCCATGTTCTATACGACAACTACACCTTCAGGGAAAAAAGAGCGGGTCTACGGGCTAAGGGTGAACATACCCCTGCAATAGCTGCCCGGTCAAACCCCGAGGCCTTTATCCAGAGCGATAACCTTTGTCAGTGTACGGGATTCTTCGTACCTCTTAAAGGCAAGATCGACCAGTGATGTTATCAGCTGTGTATAGGGGATTCCAGTTGCCTCCCAAAGTTTCGGATACATGGAGATACTGGTGAATCCCGGTATGGTGTTGATCTCGTTGACATAAAAAGTATCCGGAGAGACCAGAAAATCGACGCGTGCCATACCGGACCCGCCTATCGTAACAAAGGAATCCACAGCGGCAAAACGGATGTCCTCCATCAGGGCCTTGCCGATCTTTGCCGGGATGACCAGTTCCGTCTTCCCGTCTACATACTTGGCATTGAAATCATAAAACTCATTGCTGGGGATAATCTGTCCCGCAACAGATGCAACAGGCTCGTTATTCCCAAGAACAGCCACCTCGATTTCAAGGGCATTTACCACGGCATTCTCAATGACGACCTTGGGGGAAAACATCAGGGCCTTGTCGATACCCTGAACGATCTCATCACCCCTGTCTGCCCTGGTTATACCGATGCTGGATCCCATGGTGGACGGTTTTATGAATAACGGCGGAGTCAGCGTAGTCGAGATCTCTTTGAGAACCTCATCCCGGTCGATCTGCCACATCCACCTTGTGACACAGGTGCCTTTCACCACAGGAATCCCCCGCTGCGCAAGAACGCGCTTTGTCATGTCCTTGTCCATGGCAATGGCAGAACTTATGTTGTCACAGCCCACATATGGAATCCCTGCAAGCTCCAGAAAGCCCTGCATGGTACCGTCTTCTCCTCTTGGACCGTGTAGCACGGGAAATACTACGTCAACCGCAAAGAGCTCTCCGGACTCGATTGCAAGAAAACCCTTTTTCTCAGGGTCGGTAGAGAGGATAACCCTTTGCACATCATGATTTTCACCTGTTTTAAGAAGATCAAATGCACCTGGCCCGGCGAACCATCTTCCCTGCTTGTCGATACCCACATACACTGGATCGAACCGCTCAGTATCAAGATGCTCCGCAACTGAACGTGCGGAAACTACAGAGACGTCGTGCTCGGTGGATACCCCTCCAAAGATAATTGCAATCCTGTGCTTGGACATTAATGAATGCATGTTCATGCCCCGTATTTGGTCAGTTTCTCGGCATTGGCCATGGCAAGCGCCATAATATCGGTATGACGTATATGACCGAGCCCCCCCTGCATGCATGCAACCTCACCAAAGCTTGTTACCGTGTCCCTGCAGATATTCTTCGCATATAACAGGATCGGCAGCTCATGCCATGAGTGAGATTTCAATGCAGACGGAGTGGAGTGATCGCCGGTAATGATCAAGACATCGGGATCGAGTTCCATGATCCTAGGAATAAAGGAGTCGGTCTCTTCAATGACCTTTACCTTGGCATCGAAATCCCCGTCTTCGCCTGCGGAATCGGTCTTTTTTACATGGAAGAAGAAAAAATCAAAGGTATCCCATTGGGCCTTGAGGGTCTCGATCTCGGACGCAATGGTATCTCCTGCATCAAGGACCTCCATGCCTACAAGGCGTGCGATGCCCTTGTACATGGGGTATGTTGCAATGGCGCATGCCTTGAGCCCGTATACTTCGGCATAGGAGGGCAGACCGGGATCTTTGGCTATACCCCGCAAGGTACACCCGTTTGCCGGACGCTCATCCCGGAGTATCTCAAATGCCTTCGCAAGCCACTGATTCAGAAAATCCGCACTCTTTTGCGAACCGTTGTCAAGCGCCTCCACTGCAAGAGGCTTCAGCCCTGTTTTCTGGGGATCGGTCTCGGTAAGACCGTCTTCAAGACCATCGGCTTCGAGGATAAGGGCAAACCTGTAATCCTTTACCGGACGGATAATGATATCCACACCTTCGATTCTGATGCCAGAGAGTTTTTCCACCAGAGCGGCACATTTTTCGGTTGGAATACGACCTGCCCTTCTGTCTGTTATGACACCGGTTTCCGGGTCTAGAGAACAGAAGTTACCGCGCGCAGCCAGGCTCCTGGGGTTCAGATCAAGCCCGATACCAAGCGCCTCGAGAACACCTCTTCCGATTCGATGTTCTAAAGGATCATATCCGAACAGGGACAGATGGCCTGGCCCGCTTCCAGGCGTGATCCCCGGTGCTACAGGGGTGGAAAGCCCGACAATGGAATCCCTGCTAAGATTGTCAATATTCGGGGTGCGGGCTGCCTCGAGTTCTGTCTTCCCCTCTCTGCCTGGCAGTCCTCCAAGGCCGTCCATAACGAGCAGAATGATCTTCTTGTCCGAAAAAACATGTAATTCCTTCATAAGGTCTATCTGTTTCATCCTCAACTCCTTTATCGATCATTTACGTACGAGGCTTCATCAAAGGATCTTTTATGACAAGACCTTTATCCCCATAGAAGTCTCCGCGCATGAACTGCAAGCATGTGTCAGCAAATACCGCCATCATAACAAGCTGTTATACATGTCTTTGCATCTTCCATGGTTTTGGTTCTGCCGACCTGTTTAACCAGATAATGACCGAATGAGAGGTTTTGTGCAAGCCAAACCAGGGCGGTTTTGAATCTTTTCAACGCCACATCTGCCGGGAAATGATCTGCAAGGAGGGTGTGAAGTTCACTGATAACCTCTAAAAGATCAGGGGCACCCTGCTTTTCCTGCCCTGCCATCAGGGCCTTGATATCCCTGAAAATCCACGGCCGTATCAATGCATGCCTGCCTATCATGACGCCGTCACATCCGGTTTGCCGTATCATGCAGCAGGCATCCTCGGGACTCGATATATCACCATTGCCGATAACAGGTATGGATACCCTGTCTTTGAGTGCCGCGATAAACTCCCAACGCGCCTTCCTTGTCATACCGTCAGCGACGGTACGTGCATGCAGAACGAGAAGATCCGCACCCTCATCCTCTAGCATGGTTGCAAAATCCAGCATATAGTCCATGTCTGCTTCAAAACCGATCCTGAATTTTATCGAAACACTCCTTTGAGTAGATCTTCTGACCGCTGAAACAACCCGGCCTGCAGTATGGATATCCTTCATGAGGGATGCCCCCCATCCATGGCACGTGACCTTTTTCAGCCAGCATCCCATATTCACGTCTATCCCCCATGGCCCGAAACCATCGAGTATGGAAGCCGCTTGAGACATCTTGTCCGGATCATTTCCCAGGATCTGGAAGATCAGGTCGTTTGTGTGGGCCCAGCGAAGATATATCGATGTCTGAGGATGCTCTACCGGAACTATCCTGGAATTGAGCATCTCGGAATAAAACAGATCGCACCCTCCGAAGCTGCGTATCAGCTCCCGGCAGGCCACATGACTCAGATCCACCATGGGCGCCATAAAGAGCACAGGTCGAGGAAGAACAGACATGGGAGGTTACTTGCTTTGACCTCTCAGTACGATCAGTGCATCAACCGCAATGGGGGTATCTCCCTGGACGATCAGGGGATTGATGTCTATCTCATCGATCTCGTCTACCTCAAGGCCAATCCTGCCGAGACTGATAAGCGTATCCGAGAGGACATCCCTGTTCACAGCAGGTTTTCCCCTGAATTCATCAAGAAGCTTCTTTGCCCTGATCTCATCCATCATCTCAAGGGCATCCCTCTTTTCAAGAGGTGCAATCCTGAATGTCACATCTTTGAGTACCTCGGTAAAGATCCCTCCAAGGCCGAACATGACACACGGACCGAACTGGGGATCACGTATAAGACCTGCCACGAATTCCCTATCGCCATGGATCATCTGCTGTACAAGGATCCCGTCTAGCTTACCCTTACCCCGCTCTTCCAGGGCCTTATATGCCTTTTCAAGCCCTTCTTCATCCTTGATATTCAGTTCAATGAGGTTCAACTCTGTCTTGTGAGTCAGAGTACTCGAAGATCCTTTAAGCGCTACAGGATATCCTATTTCACGGGCAAAACGCTCTGCGTCTGCAAGACTTGCGGTAACAAGCTCCTTTGTGACCGGGATTGAATAGGCATCCAGCACCTTTTTCGATTCATACTCACTTAATGTCTTGCTCCCTCTTTTCATTGCGTCTGCGATTATCTTCATACCATCTCCTTCGGACAGCATTATTTCCTGGCTGCAGTATCATTCTTTATCAGAATTGTCCTGCAATGGAAATGCTTATCTGCAGACCACCTGCTCAGGCTGAAAAATGCGTATGTCGTCAATTGCTCTTGACGAAATGTTCCGAGAAGGTATATTGAGGCTTGCACGCGGACGAGAGGTATCCCGCGATATAAATTATCCCTCATTTGTATAATGATAACAGATGGAGCCTTTATGAACAGTCTTTCATCCTGAATAAGAACATGAACATTACCGAGATCTTTCATTCGCTTCAGGGAGAAGGTCCATTGATCGGTCTTCCAGCTTCATTCATCCGTTTCACAGGGTGTTTGGAGCCATACTGCCCATGGTGTGATACAAGATATGCCCTTCATGAATCAACAGAAATGACCCTGGGTCAGATAGTTGATGAACTGAAGAATTATCCGGGCAAAACCGTGGTCATTACCGGTGGTGAGCCTTTCCTGCAATGGGATGCCGGTTTGTCGGAGCTTCACACAGAGCTGATACGTATGGGTTATGCAATCCAGTATGAAACGAGCGGGAAGACCGGCCTGCCCATGATCGACGATGCCATGGTTGTGTGCAGCCCGAAATTCATCGATAGTACATGGAGATTTGACCCGTCAAATCTCGGCAAGGTGCATTATTATAAATTTCTGGCTGGTAATCATGAGTCCCTCACCGGGATCCTCTCTTTCATACATGAAAATGCTATTGCAGCCGGGCAGGTCTATGTAATGCCGATTGGAATGACCAGGGACGAACAGCTCCGTACCATGGAAATGGTATTTGATTTCTGCAGGGACAACGGGTATCGCATGACACCAAGGCTTCACATACTCACATTTGACAACAGACGGGGTGTATGATGGGAGATACGGTCATTCTCTTATCCGGAGGCATGGACTCGGGCGTTCTGCTTGCATGGGCACGTTCACGATTCAGCAGGATCGTCTGCCTGTACTTTGATTACGGCTCCAGACATCAGGAAAAAGAGTATGCCATGGCTCAAAGGCTTGCCACGCATTTCGGCACCAGCCTGACAAGGATAGATCTTCCTTTTATGAACGACCTCTTTTCATCCTCTCTCCTTACATCCGGCCCTGAAATCCCTGATGGGCCGTATGCGGATGATAATATTTCATCTACCGTTGTTCCCTTCAGAAACGGCATCATGCTTTCAATTGCAGTGGGCTACGCGGAAAATCACGATATCGGAAACGTTCTCATTGCCTCTCACAGCGGAGATCACCCCATCTATCCCGACTGCAGGGCATCCTTTACAGATGCCATGTCAAAAGCGGCCACAGAAGGGACCTCCCGCGGGATAAAGATCGAGGCGCCGTTTCACGCCATGGCCAAGGAAGACATCGCCGAGACAGGCCGGAAAATGGGATTTGATTTTTCCATGACATGGTCCTGCTATAAGGGTCTCAGTCTGCACTGCGGCAGATGCGCCACCTGTCTGGAAAGAAAGACAGCGCTTGGCTATGACAAAGGGCTGGACCCTACGGAGTACGAGCAATGAAGAATTCCCCGCTTGGACAACTGATCCCCTCTCCGCAGGGGTACGATCCCTCTGTGCTTTTCCTTGTTGAACGCGGGCATCCAAATGTACCCATGTACGGCTTCGACCTGTGGCGATCCTATGAACTTGCCTGGCTCAATAAAAAAGGCAGACCGTGCATAGGGATCCTCGAGATGATCTGTCCGTGTCAAAGCAGAAACATAGTCGAGTCAAAATCAATGAAACTCTACCTGCACGGACTTTCAAATGAGAGTTTCGATTCCCCTTAAGACCTTTGCGCAACCATCACCTCCGACATCGAGAGCATCCTCGGCCCCCCGCCGGTATTGGTCACGATCCATGGCGAAGGTCAGTTGGAAGCCCTACACCCTCACAAGAATCCACCGGGCAGGTGTATCGATCTGATCGACATCCATGTTCAGGAAACAGCTGTGGATTCCAGACTGCTTTTCACTCAGGAAACGCCTGTTGAGGAGATTCTTTATTCCCATATCCTGCGCACCTACTGCCCCATTACTCATCAGCCTGACTGGGCAAGCGTGATCGTCGCATATAAAGGACAGAAAATCACTGAAGAATCCCTGCTTCGCTACCTCTGCTCCTACCGGAACCATGAGGGCTTTGCAGAGCAGTGCTGCGAGAGGATTTATGCCGATATCATTACGAGATGCGCTCCTGCAAGGCTTATGGTCTCATGCCTGTACACACGCAGGGGGGGCATCGACATAAACCCCGTGCGTGCCAACTACGAGATCAGCCCTTACGAGTCAAAACCCGGCAGACTTTCCCGACAGTAGAGATAAAGGTTGCTTCAGGTATCCTGAATCAGCGTTACCCTGTTTTTATAAAATGGAACAGGTAAAAGAGTAACACAAAAGATCTGTTCACGGTCTTACTGAAATACTAACATTTCCGGAAATATTCGCATGCATATTATATATTCCGAAACTGCCGAGACTTGGACCCTCCCCTGGTGCAGAACCGATACGGATGGCATCGATAGTGAATCGGGGAATATCAATCGTCATGTCACTCAGATGGATATCGAGACTGGAAAGTTCTGTCCCTAAAGGGGTCTGCCTCGTAACAATATCCATGGTCATGGGTTCAACAAAATCGATGTTTGCAATGAGCCTTACATCGGTAAGGCTGATGAATCCTGCCGTTGTGTCCCCGCCAAGACCATCACTGTCACCCCAGTAGAGGGTATCCATGGTCATGTCGATACCGAGTTTGCTCACATCAAAGGCAATACCGGCCTGGCCTACAACGTCTCCAAGCTGTTCGTCATTCAGGGCATTCATCTTCGCTAAACTTGCATGAGGGAGCATGAGCAGTCCGATTATACATAAAGCAGCGAATAGGCTTTTCTTTTTCATTAAGTACTCCTTTCTGATTAGTTTCTCCAGGGAACCCGGCTGTCCGCTCATAAGCGGACCCGTGGCTTTCCGTCCCACAGTCGCCTGTGGTTTGGCTTGTTTATAGATCTGTTGAAACCCTCTCAGGCAGCCCGGCTATCCGCCCGCAGGCGGACCCGCAGCTTTCCGTCCCAGAGTTGCCCCTGGTTTGGCTGAGGAGGCGACCCGGCTATCTGTCAGGTTTTACCCGACAGACCCGTGGCTTTCCGTCCCATAGTTGCCTATGGTTTGGCTTTACAACGTGTTACTCTTTTACCCATGTCTATCCTCTGGATTCAAAGAATACACATGGAGCCCATCATATTTAGTTGTCAAAGAACAGTCGAGACACTTCATGTGTCTATATTATGTCCTATCGATAAGATCGGGGAAAACATTAGTGAATAAATTACACGGACATCAAGACCTTGATCGGTCAGCTCAGGGATTCCATGGTTGTCTGGAAGGTCTTTATAAAGGACGGATAAGAACAGCCCTATACCCTGTAGGGGTCATCTGGAATCTCTCCTGAATATTCCCCTGTGAAAGATACAATTTTCCGGCATTCAAGACCTCATCATACTCATACACCCTATAAAGGTAATAGTTCTGCGGATGCCTTCGGGCAAACTCCAGTTCATGGTTTTTCAGATAAAAAGGTGCATCGGCCAAACCTCTAGTTGTCTTTACCTCGATATATTTTACCGCTCCCTGCGGCGTATAAGACTCGATATCATAACCGGCATACTCACCCTCTATTGCTGCGACATGCCTTACCATGTGGGCTAGATCCGCCCTGCCCGATTCAATGAGCGATCTCTTCTCATAGGCAATGACGATCTTCTCTCCTGCGATATTCAACTCTGTTTCGTGTGCTTCCTGGCAGGAATAATCCGGCTTTGTGTTTTTCAGGAAGCTTTCCGTGGGCATCCCGTCACGCAGGCAGATCTGGGGCGGCATTGTCTGTTCAAGCTTGCTGCGTACCGGGCAATGCCCGGTGGTGTTGCTTTCCATTGCGATATCATGCAGCACGAGGCCCAGACGGTTCACCTCTTTTTGAGAAATGGCCCAGTCAAGAACCTGCCATTGAATGTATACGGGGCGCTGGCGTGACCTGTCGTGTCGCAGATATTTGAGCCTGCCCATATATGTATATCTGCCGAACATCTTCTGCCGGTAAAACAGATAAATGGAATTGACCAGATCATCATGGGCGATAAACCGCCGGATCTGAGGATCCTTCAATTGCTGCACCGCCTTTGATTTCCACAAAAAAACGCCCTGCTTGGTGATTCCGGTTCCCGGATCTTTATCTTCATCGGTCTGGGTGGTGAAAAAGATATAGTCTCCCGGCCGTCTTTGAAGTTTCACTATGGTATGAAGTCCCCATGAACCCCGCTGGGGAATAAAGCGGGTGTCCGGGGAAAAGATCGTATGCACTTCTTTTCTGGAATATTTCTGATATAAATCCAGCTGTATCATCAAGTCTTGCTACAAGGTCAAGTATTGCCATATCGTTGTTATCTAACATAACAATTGG
>OMKS01001884.1_pt1 | contig 18107 bp, 11 predicted proteins | sample 1674721 | NCBI WGS metagenome assembly OMKS01 (sample SAMN06264996, study PRJEB25208) | sediment metagenome | isolation source: hot spring sediment | place: USA: California | collected 2014-09-02
GCGGCGGCAGCGCCTGGTTCTACTTCGAGGGGGACAGCTTCACCTACCAGGGGATGGCCTATAACCTGGCTAACCGGACGCGCCTCTACGTGAACGGCCAATACCTGGACACAGTAGACCTGTATCATCCGAACAGTCTGACCAACGCCATTACCCGCACCTTTAGCTACGAAGGGTTCGGCCCCGGCCCCCACCTGCTGCAAATCAACGCCTATCGCGGACAGGCGACGCTGGATGCCATCACCACGCCCGGCATTGGCCCCTTCATTGACCCCAACCCGCCGGTCACGGGCATCACCCGCTTCGAGGAAGACCACCCGGCCATTCGTTACAACAGCGTACCCTTTACCCAGACCCATTTCAGCTGGTCGCGGGTAGATAACATCAACAGCAACCGCGCCAGCGATGGCCAATACATCCATTCCAGCACGACCGGCGATACGATCAGCTTTGACTTTGAGGGTAGTTGGATTGGCGTTGGTTTTGCCACCAACCGCTTTAGCGGCCAGGCGGAGATTGCCATTGACGGCAACGTCATGGCCGTCGTAGACCTCTACACCCGCGAAGATGACACCGAGAGCTTTTACTTTAGCGATCTGGGTGAAGGGTCGCACACCATCACCATTACCGTGTTGGGTACGCAGCACCCCAACGCCAGCAACAGCCAGATTTACCTCGACTACTTTGACGTATGGGATGGGCAGCCGTTGGCCGAAGGTCACTTTGAAGAAACGGATGAGCGTATCTTCTACAGCGGCGGTTGGTCCCGCACGCTCAATGTTGGCGCCAGCGGCGGCGCTTACGCCGCCAGCGGCGCCAGCGACAGCACGGCCTGGTTCCCCTTCACCGGTGACTCGGTTACCTTCCAGACGTGGGCGGCCAGTTACCACTCCGTCGAAATCAAAATCGATGGTGTATCGCAGGGCCACTTCAATACCTACCGCTTTGAGGCCGGGCCGCGCTCATTCTCCTTTGCGGGACTGGGTGACGGGCCTCACGTCCTGGAGGTGCGTAAATACCGGGGCAATGCGACCATAGACGCTTTTATCACACCCTCCACCGGGGAACATTATGAAATACCCGCCCCTAACGGCGTCATTCGCCTGGAAGAAGATCATCCAGCTCTGCGCTACAACGGCTATCCCTACCCCACCATGCCTCAAAGCTGGGCGACACAAAGCAGTCTGAACCAATCCAGCGGCGGCTATAATGCCAGTACCGGTACGGCCGGCAATACGCTCTCCCTGGAGTTTGAAGGCACATGGGTCGGCGTGGGCTTTATTAGCGGCGGCATTGTGGAAATCTTCATTAACGGCCAGTCACAGGGGACGTTTGACACGGCCGTTGACAGCGCCAACGGTGGTATCAGCAGCATCTACTTTGACGACCTCATCACCGGCACGCATACGATTTCCATAACCGCCATTTCCGGCAGTTTCCGCCCCGATTTCATCGACATCTGGGACGGTCAGCCGCTTGAGAAGGGCTGGTACAACGCCACCCTAGACGATTACAGCGGCCGTTTCCACTACAGCAGCAAAGTTTGGTGGGGACAATATCAGGAGCATTACGCTCACGAAGGAGATTACGTGCAGCAGAGTTTAATCAACGCCAATCCCAATTTCTGGTTCACCTTTGTTGGCAACGATTTGACCCTGCTCAGCCGCAACCGCAACAACGCTATTCTGCAAATAACTATTGACGGCCAATACCGGGGTGAATACAACATGACGGCCGAATTCTCCAACCAGCCTTACGCCCTTCACTTCCCCAACCTGGGCGACGGGCCGCACGTGGTGCAAATTCACACCCGTAACTTCGGCATCATTGACGCTTTCGAGGTCAACCCGGAGGACTTCTACAGCTACACGCCGCAAATTATCTGGCACGACAACTCAGCGACAGAGGAGCTAGACCCCAACTTCCAAACGGCTTCCTGACCACCATCGGCATTGGTGACCTGAACGGGGATGGTAATGTGGAACTGGTCGCGCCGGGGGTAAACGGTCGTCTCTACGTCTATCGCGGCGACGGCCAGGATATCGGGGACGGCACGCCCATCCTCTGGACCAGCGACCTGGTCGGCCCGGCGGCCGAACCGGCCCTGGCCGACCTCACCGGCGACGGCCTGGCCGAAATCGTCGTCACCGGCTACCATGGCGCCTTTGCCTTCCGCCACGACGGCACACTGCTGTGGGAAGAAGAGAGTATCAAATCTTACCACAGCAGCAGCCTCGAAACGTTTGGTTGGGGTGGGCCAACCATTGGCAACCTGGACGACGATCCCCACCCGGAAATTGTCATTGCTGCTAACAACGATGCGCTCTATGTTCTCGACCACCAGGGCAATATTCTGGACAGCGATCCCGTGGGCGTCTGGCCCACCGTACCCGTTTTGGCCGACATCACCGGCGATGGGACGCTGGACATCATCGCGGCCTATCAGCATACCCTCAACTTATACGCCTATGATCCGCTGGATGGGCTGGAGATTGTCTGGACTTACACGCTAACCAACACGACCCTCCGCAGCGGCACATTCGGCGCCCCGGCTGTAGCCGACATCACCGGCGACGGACAGCCGGAGATCATCATCAACTGGGGGCACCGGATTGAAGCGCTGCGGGCGGACGGATCGTTGCTCTGGTCCTATTACACCGGCAGTGACGATCATTTTCGCCCCAGTCCTATCACTGTGGCCGACGTAACCGGCGATGGTGAGATGAACCTCATCACCGCCTCGGCCATTAGCGCCGGTTTCCACATTTGGGAACATCTGATGATGGTTTTGACAGTCAATGGCGACCTGGTCTGGGAGCAAGAAGTCGGCGACAGAACGGCTTCGGCCTCTGGTGTAGCCGCGCAGGACCTGACCGGCGACGGCGTCTGGGAAATCCTGTGGAATGGCTCGCACGACGGCTTCCTGATCCTGCGCGGTTCTGACGGCAAGCGGTTGTTCAACGAACCGGTTACCGGTTCCGGCACCATCATTGAGTATCCCACCCTGGGCGACGTGGACGGCGACGGCGTGGCTGACGTGGTGTTAGCTGGTAGGGAAGGTATCTTCGTCATCAGCCACGTAGGGCGTTGGGCCAACTCCCGCCCGATGTGGAACCAACACAACTACCACGTCACCAACATCAACGACGACTGGAGCATACCCTTTACCCAGCCCAATAGCTGGCAGCTCCACAACACCTACCGCACCCAAACGCCGGAGCAGAATCCGGCCCCATCCTACCGGGTGGAAATTACCCACACGGTGGGCGTAAGCAACGTGGTCGTCTTGACCGGCACTTTCTCCGCGCCGCCGTTCGGAACGCCGCCCCAGTACGGCTGGCAGTACAACCTGGAATGGTACGCGCCGGTGAACGCGATCACTTTCGCCAGCGAACTGGCCGACATGCAGCCGGGCGAGACGCGCCAGATCAACCAGGGGACAGAAGTCGCTTACCGGTTGCCCTCCGGCTGGAACACCCTGCTGTTGCCGCCGCTCTACGTCACGGCTGCGCGCATCCTGGAGATCACGCCCGAGACGCAGGCAGTGAACATCGGCGGCACGGTCGTCTACACCCTCACCCTCCTGAACCCGGGTGTCTCGGATGATACCTACACCCTGGAGGTGATCGGCCTGCCGCCAGACTGGGTGCAGGTTCCGGCCTCGATCAACGTACCCGCCCAGACCAGCGTGGTAGTGCCACTGGAGATAACACCAGCGATCGATACAGAACCCGCCGAGCTGCCCTTCGCCATCACCGCCACCACTAGTGGCGGCGGTCAGGATACCGGCACAGCCTCATTCACCGTGTTCAATGGGCTGGAATTGGCGCTCGAACCGGTGGCGCAGAGGGCGCCGACAGGCGTGGCCGTGGCCTACACCCTCACGCTGACCAATCAGGACAGCCTGGCTCACACCTTTGAACTTGCGTCCAGTGGCTTGGCGCAGGTCGTCCTGCCCGAGACCGTGCAGGTTCCAGCGGAGACGAGCCTCAGCGTGGTGATCACCGTCACCAGCGCAGCTCATGGCCCGCACCCCTTCACGATCTCCGCGACCGGCAGCGGTGGCTATGACACAGTCGACGGGGTACTGATCGCGGAAGGGCGGGCCGCCGTTACGTTGGCGCTCGACCCTGAGAACCAGGTGGGCGGTCCCGGCGCCCCCGCTCCCTTCGACCTAACCGTGACCAACCTGGGAGACCTCGCCGATAGCTACGATCTGTCGGTAAGTGCGCCGGCCGGATGGAGTGCCAGCCTGCTGGCCAATGGGGCCATGGTGGACAGCCTATCGGTGCCCGCGCACGCCTTCAATAGCGTCACGCTGCGCCTGCTGCTGACACCGGCTGTGGCCACAGTGCCGGGCGCCTACGAGTTCAGCGTGACCGCGCGTTCCCAGGCTAACCCGGCGGTCGAGGCCACGATCATCGGTACTCTGGATGTCACGAATCGCGGCGTCCAGGTCGCGATCAGCCCGCAACAGGCCACACTCGACCCGCTGCAAGGCGGTACCTGGCAGGTAACGATCACGAACGTAGGCTTGGTTGCGGATACCTACGACCTCTTAGCCGCTGGTATGATCGCGGCGGCGGCAACGTTCTCCAGCAACTCCGTGGCGCTGGCCCCCGGACAATCGCAGACTGTGCAGATGACGACAGTACCGATGCCCTTCGTCCTGCCGCAGACCTACGCCTTCAGCGTCGCCGCTATCTCTCAGAACGACGAGCGCATCGCCAACGAGGCGCGGGCAGAGGTCACCTTCACCGCCTACGAGAGCGTAGAGGTCGCCTGGAAACCGGCCAGCCAGGTGGTATCAGGTACGCTATCAGCCGGCTACGTTCTGGTCATCACCAACACGGGCAACCTGGACACGACCTTCCACCTCAGCCTGGAGATGCCCGGCTTGACCGGCAAGTTCGCCTTCCACACGCTTCCTATGCCGGCCCGCACGACCTACAACCTGCCGCTGACCCTCTGGGCTGCCGGTCCCGGGACCTACACGCTGACCGTCCTGGTCGAAGGCAGCGGATCGGCGGACAGCGACACGGCCAGCCTGATCATCGTCGACGTGCCCGGTGTGGACCCCGATCCCGAACCTGACCCTGATCCAGCGGGAATCAGTCTGGCCCCGCAAAGCGCCACGGTCGCGGGCGGCGACGCCATCGTCTACACCGTCCTCGCTACCGACACCTACGGCAACCCCCTCGGCGACGTGACGGCCTCTGCCGCGTTCACCATCACGCCTGGCGCGGGCGGCGCGTGGGACGCCAACGTCTACACCAGCGAAATCGCAGGCGTCTGGACGGTCACGGCCACCTATCAAACGCACATCGCCACCGCCGCCTTGACCGTGACTGCGATGCCGGTCGTCATCGACCACATCGCCCTCACACCGGAACACGCGACCATCGCCGCCGGAGAGAGCCTCATCTACACTGTCACCGCTTTCGATGCCGACGGCAACAACCTGGGCGACGTAACCGCCACAGCGACGTACACCATCACCCTCAACGCCGGAGGATTCTGGAATGACAATAGTTACACTAGCGAGATCGCGGGAAGCTGGACTGTCACCGCCACTTTCGAGGGGCGAACGGCTGTTGCCACGCTCATCGTTCGAGAGCAAGTATTCCACATCTTCTTACCCCTCACGACACGTCACTATACCCAGGGTGCTAATCCTTGATCATCGCTGAGCTTTACCCTCACGAGGGTTAATCCATACCATCAAAGAACGGCCTTGCTAAATCGCTCCTTCGCCGGGTTTAGCAAGGCCGTTGCCGGTCGCGCGATCGACGTTCAGGGCAATTTACACGGCGTGCATCCGGAAAAGCCAGAATCAACGTTTGCAAGACAATCTCACCCACCAACTTTCCAACAGTATTAAAGTATGGTATGATGAAATCATTCCCGAAAGCAGGAGAGAAAGTTATGGAAGTCCATATTGCAATCACTATTTCTAACCAGTGATTGGAAGGTTGGGCTGTTAGCAGGTATTGTCCCTCAAGTTCAGTACACTTTTCACCCACCATTACACAAAAGAAAGCAGGATCCTATGACAAAAGATCACATTCGTAAAATCACCATCACCGGTGTGTTGGGCGCGATTGCCGCCTTGCTGGGCTGGACGCATTGGGGCTTCATCCCCTGGTTTGCGGGTGCATCGCTGACGATTATGCACGTCCCGGTCATCATCGGCGCGGTGCTGGAAGGCCCAATTGTGGGCGTCGCCATTGGACTGATCTTCGGCGCGTTCAGCATGTTGCAAGCCGCCATCGCGCCGCTCGGCCCCGCCGATGTGCTGTTCACCAACCCGCTGATTGCCGTGCTGCCGCGCCTGTTCATTGGGCCGGTGGCGTGGCTGGTGTGGCGCGCATTGGAACGCAAACCCGTGCCCGGTCTGATCGCCGCCGGCCTCGCCGGAAGCCTCACCAACACCGTGCTCGTGCTGGGGATGATCGGCCTGCTCGGTCAAGCGCCGTGGAGCGTTTTGCTGCCAATCGTCGTCGCCAATGGCCTGCCGGAAGCCGCCGCGTCAGCGATCATCACCCTCGCCGTCGTCGCCGCGTGGAAACAAATCGCCGTCGGCAAACAGCAAGGGTCCAAGCTCTAATCTCAGCAGATTCTTAACCGCGGATCACGCGAATTTTCGCTAATCTTCTCTGAAAAATTCGCGTAGATTCGCGTGATTCGCGATTTACTCCACAAGGAGTCACTATGAATGATAAGACACTCCAAGCACTGCTTGACGCCACCGCACCGCTGATCGAACTGGCGGTCGCCGAGGACATCGGGCCGGGGGATGCGACGAGCACATCGACGTTGGACCCGCGCGTGCCGCTGCACGGGCGCATCACCGCGAAGGAGCGCGGCGTGATCGCCGGATTGCCGGTGGCGGAGGCCGTCTTCCGCCGCGTGGACCCTGCCATTGCGTTCACCCCGCACGTCACCGACGGGCAGGAAGTGGTGCCCGGCGAAATCGTCGCCGATGTTGTCGGGCCGGGGCCGTCGCTGTTGGCGGCGGAACGGATCGCGCTCAACTTCCTCCAGCGGATGTCGGGCATTGCGACGGTCACGCGCAATTTCGCTTCCGCCGTCTCGACCACGAACGCGACGATCCTCGACACGCGCAAGACGCTGCCCGGCTACCGCGTGCTCGACAAGTACGCCGTGCGCATGGGCGGCGGGATGAACCACCGCATGTCGCTCTTCGATATGATGATGATCAAGGACAACCACATCGACGGTGCGGGCGGCATTGTGCTCGCCGTGGAACGCGCCCGCGCACAGCATCCTGATTTACTTATCGAAGTCGAAGTCCGCGACCTGGATGAACTGCGCCAGGCATTGGCGATTGAGCCACCGCTCGACCGCATCCTGCTGGACAACATGAGCCTCGATACGATGCGCGAAGCCGTCGCCATCGCGCGGGCGCTGGCCCCAAGTGGAACGAGGGGCGTCCCGCTGGAAGCCTCCGGCAACGTCACCCGCGCGCGCGTGAAGAACATCGCGGAGACCGGCGTAAACTTCATCTCCGTTGGCGCGCTCACACACTCCGTTAAGGCGTTCGACCTGAGTATGAAGATTCAGCCACCCGCCGACGCTGCCGCGAGCCTGCCCCGAGGCACGAGGGGCGATCCGGCGACGCGCATCCGCGTCGTGAAAAACGCGCTCGGCGACCACCTGGTAATCCTGGGTCACCATTACCAGCGCGAGGACGTGATCGCCTTCGCCGACTACCGGGGCGATTCGCTGGAGCTTTCGCGCCGCGCCGCGCAGACCGACGCCGAATATATCGTCTTCTGCGGCGTCCACTTTATGGCCGAGGTCGCCGCGATCCTGGCGAAACCGGGCCAGCGCGTGCTCATTCCCGACATCGACGCGGGCTGCTTCCTCGCCGAAACCGCCAGCGAATACCTGGTGCAGGAAGCCTGGGACATACTCGACGTCGCGCTCACCGCCACAGGCAGCAGCGCCGGCGCCGAAATCACGCCCATCACCTACGTAAACTCCGATGCGGCACTCAAAGCCTTCTGCGGGCAACACAACGGAACGGTCTGCACGTCCGGCAACGCGGACAAGGTGCTGAAGTGGGCATTGAGCCAGCGCCCGCGTGTCTTTTTCTTCCCCGACCAACATCTGGGCCGCAACACCGCACACAAGCTCGGCATCGCCGATGACGAAATGCTGCTGTGGAACGTCCGCCGCCCGCCGAGCGCGGAGGCCATTCAGACCGCCAAAGTCATCCTGTGGCCCGGCGTGTGCAACGTCCACCAACGCTTCCGCCCGGAGCACATCCACGCGATGCGCGCGCGCTTTCCCGGCATCCGCATCATCGTCCACCCGGAGTGCAAGGCCGAACTGGTGGCCCTGGCCGACGACGCCGGCTCGACATCCTACATCCTCAAGCAGGTAGAAGCCGCCCCTGCCGGAACGCAGTGGGCCATCGGGACGGAAAGCCGCCTCGTCCAGCGCCTGCAAACCGAGCATCCCGACCAATGCATCCTCTCGCTTTCAGACGTGCCGCCCTTCTGTGCCAACATGACCCAGATCACCCTCGCCAACCTCGCCGAGATCATGGATGCATTATCACACGGAAACCTTCTCAATGAAGTTACCGTCGAGTCAGAAACCCGCCATTGGGCGAAGATTGCACTGGAGAGAATGCTTTCGCTTTAGACAGTAGACGGTAGACAGCAGACAGGGGTTCTTTCCTTCCCCCCGTCTACCGTCTACTGTCTACCGTCTACCCACCCAAGGAGACCTATGCCTATCGAAACTGACGTGCTCATCATCGGCTGTGGGATTGCCGGAGCGGCGGCGGCGTTACAGTTGGCGCAAGACCGCCAGCGCCAAATCACCATCATCACCCGCGCGCACGAGTCGGACGAAACCAACACCCGCTACGCGCAGGGTGGTATCGTAGCTGACGGGGCGGGTGACTCGCCCGACCTGCTGGTTGAAGACGTACTGCGTGCGGGGGCGGGGTTGAGTTGGCCACCGGCCGTGCGGCTGTTAGCCGAAGAAGGGCCGGGCTTGGTGGAGCGCGTGCTCATCGAAGCGTGTCGCGTCCCCTTCGACCGGAACGCGCATGGGGAAATCTCGCGCACGCGGGAGGGCGGGCACTCTGTATCGCGCATCCTCCACGTCGGCGACACGACCGGCCATGCCATCGAACAAGCCATGCTCGCCCGGCTGCGCGAATTGCCCAACGTGACCTTGCTCACCGGGATGACGGCGGTGGACCTCATCACCTCGTCGCACCACAGCCACGATCCGCTCGCCGTCTATCTGCCAATCACGTGTCACGGCGCTTACGTGCTGGATCGCGCTGAGAATATTATTCACCGTGTCCTCGCGCCGGTAACGATCCTCGCCACAGGCGGCGTGGGCCGCATCTACCGCCACACCACCAACCCGCCCGGCGCGCGCGGCGACGGCCTGGCGATGGCCTACCGTGCGGGCGCGCGCGTTATCAACGCGGAGTACATCCAGTTCCATCCCACCACGCTGGCGGTGGTTGGCGCGGATAACTTCCTCATCTCCGAGGCCGTGCGGGGCGAAGGGGCGCGGCTCTACACGCCGGACGGGCGGCACTTTATGGATACCTACGCGCCCAAGTGGGGCGATCTGGCCCCACGCGACATCGTTGCCCGCGCCATCCATCACGAGATGTTGGAACACGGTTATCCACACGTTATGCTCGACCTGGCGAGCGTTATGGACGCAGCGCGCATCCGGGAACGTTTCCCCAGCATCTACGCGACGTGCCTGCGAGCCGGGGTGGACATCACCGCCGGGCCGATCCCCGTTGTCCCGGCGGCGCACTACTTCTGCGGCGGCGTTCACGTGGATCTGTGGGGGCGTTCGACCATCGAGAAGCTGTACGCCATCGGCGAAGTAAGCTGTACCGGCGTCCACGGCGCAAACCGCCTGGCGAGCACCTCATTGCTGGAAGGGCTGGTGTGGGGCGACCGCGCCGGACGCGACATCCGCGCCCGCGACGACCTGAGTTACGTCCCCACAGACACCATCCCTCCCTGGCAAAATGTCAGTGAAGGCGTCCCCGCCGACCCCGTGCTGGTCTACCGCGACGCCCGCACCATTCAGAACATTATGTGGCTCTACGTGGGGCTGGCGCGCAACACCCACCGGCTGGTACGCGCGCTGCAAGATCTCAACCACCTGTGGGGCGTGATCGACGAATTCTACCGCTTGACACGCCTGAACGACAACCTCATCGGCCTGCGGAATATGGCCCAGTCGGCGTGGATCATTACGCGCGCGGCGTGGCACAACCGCCAATCGTGGGGCACGCACTACCGCGAAGATGCCGCCGATCACGAATTTGCCGGGCTGGGCGATACCGAAGGCCCGCTGCCGAATTCGATAGCGGAATTCTAAAACTCTCAACGGATTCAACGGAAAAAACTATCCGTTAAAATCCGTTGAATCCGTTGAGGTTATTTGGAGAGAAACAATACTATGACATACACTGACGGTTGGGCCGCAATCAATCTGGAAATGCCGGAGCGCGTGCCGCACACGGAGTATTCCGTTACGGAACACTGGGACGTGATCAAAGTCGTGACCGGCATCGACATCGGCCCGCACAGCCCCGACGAGGTGAAACGCCGGGGAGCGCTGGCCTTGATGGAAGCCTGGAACTTCGATTTCCGCTGGTCCACCCTCATCGGCGGGGACGAGTTGGCCGCCTGCCACACCGATATGGGCCACGCGGAGTATGCGGCGGGCGGGGTGGATCGCCGCGACACGGTGACGTGCCCATTCTCGATGCCGGAGGAAGTGCTGGCCTTCGATCCCTGGGCGGTCTACGGCCCGCGCAACAAGGCGGAACTGACACGGCGCTTCGAAGAACACTACCGGCGTCAACGAGAAGAGACGCCGGAGCAGGTCGTGATGACTGGCGTGTACGTCACTCTGGTCTCCGGTCTGATCGACATCTTCGGCTGGGAGATGCTGCTCCTGGCGGCGGGCGTGGACCCCAAAAGGTTCGGTGAAGTCGCCAACCGCTACGCGACGTGGATTCAACAGCATTTCGACGCTCTCGGCGCCGCCGACGTGCCCGTGGTCATGATCCACGACGACATCGTGTGGAGCGCCGGGCCGTTCATCGCGCCGCGCTGGTATCGCCAGTACGTGTTCCCCAACTACAAGCGGCTCTTCGCGCCGCTGCTGGACTCCGGCAAGAAGATTATGTACACGTCTGACGGCGATTACACGAAGTTCATTGATGACCTCGCCGGTTGCGGGGTGCATGGCTTCGTGCTGGAGCCATGGACGGATATGGCCTACATCGCCGATAAGTATGGCCGCACGCACGCCTTCATCGGCAACGCCGACACGCGCATTTTGCTGAAGGGTGACAAGGCCGCCATCCGCGCCGAAGTCGAGCGCTGCATGGCGATTGGCAAATCGTGTCCGGGCTTCTTCCTGGCCGTCGGCAACCACATCCCTCCCAATACGCCGGTGGAGAGTGTGTTGTATTATCAGGAAGTGTATGAAGAGCTAAGTAGACGGTAGACAGTAGACGGGAGACGGGGGAGGCTAGTACGCACACGCAAAGTACTTCACAGTTAAGGCTTGCCAGGGATCGTCAGATGCCGGCAAGGTGCGTGGAGAAGTATATGAGAACTGATTAGACGGTGAGTAGCTCTCAGCTTCTAGCTGACTGCTGAGGGCTGAGGGCTGAGAGCTAAAACTTATGTCGATTGAAGGACTGGCCAACACACTACGTGCGGATGCAAAATTCATCCGCAATGTGACCGCTTGGCGGACGCTACCGGCGCGAGGAGCGAATACGACTGTGTGGCCCGCCGACCTGAATCTCCGGCTGGCGGAGGTGGGGCGCGGGTTAGGCATCGGCGCGTTGTACACGCATCAAGAGCACGCCATCACCACCGCGCTGCGTGGCAAGAACGTCGTCCTCGCCACGGGGACGGCGTCCGGTAAGACGCTTGGCTACACGCTGCCGTTGCTCAACACGCTCTTGCGCGATCCTACTGCGACGGCGCTGCTGCTCTTCCCCACCAAAGCGCTGGCGCACGACCAAATCACGGCGATGGAACAGTGGATCGGCGCGCTACAAGCCCCCCTCAATTTGCGCCCTTACGACGGCGACACGCCGCAGCGCCACCGCGCCGCCATCCGCAACGAGGCACGCATCCTCGTCTCCAACCCGGATATGCTGCACCTGGGTATCCTGCCGCACCATACCCGCTGGGTGCGCTTCTTCAGCGGCCTGCGCTACATCGTCCTTGACGAGCTGCACACCTACCGCGGCATCTTCGGCAGTCACGTCGCCAACGTGCTGCGCCGCACCCGCCGCGTGGCGCGCTTCTACGGTGCGGAACCGCAGTTCGTTTCGGCATCGGCCACCATCGCCAACGCCCGCGAGCTGGCCGAAGCGGTGTGGGAAGACCCGGTCGTCGCTGTGGAAGAGGACGGCGCGCCCTACGGGCAACGCCACGTCATCTTCTACAATCCGCCGCTGCTCAACCCCGATCTCGGCCTACGCGCCAGCGCCATCGGCGAAGCCATTAAACTGACGCTGAAGCTGCTCCAAGCCGGTGTGCAGACGATCCTCTTTGCCCGTGCGCGCGTCACCGTGGAGTTGCTGCTGCGCGAGCTGCGCGAACGGGCTGCGCGCGCCGGATTTGCGCCGGACGTTGTCCAGGGCTATCGCGGCGGCTATCTACCCCAGGAACGCCGCGCCATCGAACGCGACCTACGCGCGGGCAAAACGCGCGTCGTCGTCGCCACCAACGCGCTGGAACTGGGCATCGACATCGGTGCGCTCGACGCTTCAATTTTGGTCGGCTATCCCGGCACCATCGCCGCGACGCGCCAGCAAATGGGGCGCGCCGGACGGCGGGCAGGGGCGTCGCTCTCAGTCCTCATCGCCACCCCCGCTCCGCTGGACCAATACCTGATCTCACACCCGGAGTACTTCTTCGGTCGCTCGCCGGAAGAGGCGCGGGTAAATCCCGACACGTTGAGCCTGCTCGCCGCGCACCTCACCTGCGCCGCGTTTGAGCTGCCCTTCGAGCAGGATGAGCCTTTTGGCAGGGCGCGAGACACAGGCGCAATCCTGGGGGCGCTGAGTGCGGAAGATGTGCTGCACGAACGGAACGGGCGCTTCACGTGGGTCGGGGAATCCTATCCGGCCCAGTCGCTATCGCTGCGTTCGGCCACACCGGATAACGTCGTGATTCATGCCACTCTGGAGAGTGGCGATCCCGGGGGAGTGATTGGCACGGTGGACCGTCCTAGCGCGCCCAATCTCGTCCACGAGGGCGCGGTCTACCTGCACGGCGGCGAGATGTACCTGATCACGTCGCTGGATTGGGAGCAGGGCATCGCGCTGGCTCGCCCTACCGAACTGGATTACTACACCATCGCCACGTCATCAACGAAGGTTGAGCGGCTGGCTATGCGACGGGCGCTTGGCAATCTCGACGCCACACCGCAAATCACCGACGAGGAAGTGCGCGTGCATACCAAACCGGCGGCCTATCGCCGCGTGCAACAGGGCACGCACGAGACGCTTGGCTGGGGTGAGATCGACTTGCCGGAGCAGGTGATGGAGACGGAAGCGTTCCGGCTCACGCTGCCCACATCCCTAGTAGAAGACCTGGCAGGGGCCGGCGTGATGCTCGCCCCGCTGGATTACGGCCCGGCGTGGTCGCAAACCCGCGAGACGATCCTCGCCCGCGACAACCAACGCTGCCGCGTGTGTGGGACAACAGCGCAGCCTGAACACCCCCTGGACGTGCATCACCTTACGGGGCTGCGCACGTTTCTGGCGCAATATCCCCGGCAAGAGGCGCTGCGACTGGCGCACGCGCCGGAGAATCTACTCACCGTCTGCCCGCCATGCCACCGGCAGCTCGAACGGGCGCGCGGCGCGCGGACGGCGCTGAGTGGCCTTTCGTACTTGCTGCGTAATCTCGCCCCCGTATTCCTGATGTGCGACCCCGGCGATTTGGGCACCTCCGTGGAAGCGCGGGATACGGAAAGCGGTCTGCCCGCGATTATCGTCTTCGACGGCGTGCCGGGTGGAGCGGGGCTGTCGCCGCGTCTGGTGGACTTGTGGCCCCGCCTGGTCACGGCGACGTTGGAACGGGTACAGACGTGCCCGTGCGCGGATGGCTGTCCCTCATGCGTCGGCCCGGCCGGAGAGAGCGAGCCCGGCGCGAAGGGCGCCGCGCAGCAATTGTTAGAGCGGATCGTGAAAGATGATTTTTGGAAGGTAACGCCTTTGTAGTATAATGACACTATGCCAATCCTGAGTCCAGACGCCATAGAATTCATCAGTCGCAGTCCGGAGCAGACGCGCCGCGTAGGCGCGCGTTTGGGGATGTTGCTTGGTGGTGGGGACGTTATCGCACTGGAGGGGAATCTGGGGACGGGAAAAACTGTGCTCGCGCAAGGGATCGGCATTGGATGGGGGGCAACGACAACACTCATCAGCCCCACGTTCATCCTCATCCGCCGCCACACCCGCAACCAGGATGACAGTTATTTCTACCACATCGACCTGTATCGCATCACATCGCTCGCCGAGGCCGAAAACCTGGGCTTAGTAGAGTTGTTGGGCGATCCGAAGGCCGTATGTGTGGTGGAATGGGCGGAGCGCGCCGGAGACCTCTTCCCCGAAGAGACGCTGTGGGTATCGCTGCGCGTGCTGGATGAGCTGCGGCGCTCACTGACTTTCCGCGCCAATGGCGACCATCACCACGCTATCCAGGAGAAATTACGTAAGGAGCTGGCCGGATACTGATGTTACTCGCAATCGATACCGCCACCGCGCGCGCCAGCATCGCCCTGCACGACGGGCAAACGCTGCGCAGCGAATGTACCTGGGAAGCCGCCAACCGGCACACGGTGACACTCGCAGCGCGTATTGTACAAAGCCTCGAAGCATCGGAGAGCACGACCGCCGACGTGACCGTCGTGGCCGTCTGCATCGGGCCGGGGTCATACACCGGCGTGCGCATCGGTGTGGCCCTGGCGAAAGGTATAGCAGTCGCCCGGCAACTGCCGCTTATCGGCATCCCCACGCTGGACATCCTCACGGCAGCGCAACCCGCCGATGAGCGTCCCTTGTATGCCGTCTTCGCCGCCGGACGTAAGCGCGCCGGCTTCGCTCGCTATCACTGGGGAGACAACGGCTGGCGTGCCGAAACGGAAGTCGCGGTGGCAACGTGGGCGGAATTGTTCGCTCAGATCGACGCACCGGCGCTGCTCGTGGGTGAGATCGAGACGGCGGATTTGCCGGCGAACACCCAGCTTGCGATACCCGCGCCGGCGCTGCATCTACGCCGGGCCGGGTTCCTGGCGGACCTGGCCTGGGCACGCCTGCGCGCCGGGCAAACCGACGATCCGGCGACGCTCCAACCTCTGTATGCGCGATGAACGAGAATGGTTTGCCGTTCAAGATCCGGCGTTTGGAAGCCAAAGACATCCCCTCGGTCACCAGTATTGACCGGCTGGTATTTCACGATCCCTGGCCAGAATCGGCCTACGTGCAAGAGTTATATTTCAATCCAAACGCGCACTATTTCATCCTGCAATTGACGCCAGCCATGCCCACCCATTCGTGGGCGGAACGGCGCGCGGCGTTGGCCTCGCAAATCGTGGGGTTCGTGGGCGTACGGGTCGAAATGGAGCGGGGCCACATCAGCACGCTGGCCTTGCGGCCAGAATGGCGTGGATGGGGCCTGGGAGAGTTGCTGCTGCATACGGCACTGAATCAGGCTATCCACGACGGCGCGCACACGGTGGCGCTGGAAGTGCGCGTCTCGAATGCCGTGGCGCAAAATCTCTACGCAAAGTATGATTTCGTCGTCGTCTCACAGTTGCGGGGCTACTATGCCGATGGGGAAGACGCCTACTATATGCGCGCCAACGTCAAAGGGCAAGCGTATTACAACTATTTACAGCACCGTCGCGCTCTGCTGGAGTACCGGTTCCAACCTCAAACGGCAAGTATAGCATAACCAGAAACATTTTCTCAACGGATGGAACGGACTTTAACGGATTTTTGATTTGCCATTTGCCATTTTTTTAAGGAGAACAGCTATGCTCAACAACCGACAACAGGCTTTGGAAACCATCCACACGCAGATATGGACGTGCACCCGCTGCCCGCTCCACGTTGGGCGTACACACGCCGTCCCCGGCGATGGACCGGTGGATGCCACGTTGATGTTCATCGGCGAAGCGCCCGGATTCCACGAAGATCAGCAAGGCATCCCGTTTGTCGGTGCAGCGGGCAAATTCCTCAACGAGCTACTGCAGAAAGCCGGCATCGATCGCGGCGTGGTATACATCACGAACGTGATCAAATGTCGTCCCCCTGGTAACCGCGAACCGTTAATCGAAGAAGTTGCTGTATGTACGCCCTACCTGGATCAACAGATTGAAATCATCAACCCGCAAGTCATCGTCACCCTTGGACGCCACTCTATGAACCGCGCCTTCCCTGATGAGAAAATCTCCATTGTCCACGGCCAGCCACGCAAAGTTAATGACCGTGTCTATTTCCCCATGTATCACCCGGCCGCAGCGTTGCACCAGCCGAGTTTGCGCAGCACCGTCGAAGCTGATTTTGACCGGCTACGCGCTTTGTTAGGTGGCACACTTATCCCAGAGGAGTTCACGCCACCACCCGCTGTTGAGCAACTTTCGTTATTTTAGTTGTTAATCTCTTCGCAAGGGTTTACAACATTCCAAATTAATATTTTTGAAATAATGAAATATAAAGCTTAGTTGTCATAGTAGAGACGGGGATTGTGGGGATAAGTGTTTAGCGGCCCTATATATTGCGGTTGGGTTACTTTACGTTACTAGTTGTCCTGTAGGTACGATTACATGGGTGGGGATAAGGTGGGGAAATTTCCTTCGCCGTGGGGGTGAGGGAGAATGCGCTGTCTGGATGGATGCAGGCATAGCACACAGCAAGAGAAGGTTTTTCATTTGGGAAAAGCAAAAAGTTATCCACCAAAACGTATAGTTATCCACCGAAAACCCTATAGTTATCCACAGGTTGGTGATTTTGGCGGGGTAACAGATGTGTTACAGATACGTTTCATTCCTAGATATTGTGGTCGTTTCTTGCCGTACCCCTTGTCATAGCGGGTGTGGGAGATGTGGAAAACTTTTTTGGATTTTCCGTGATAGATTCCGCTGTGGAATACGGATAACGCTATGGTGGCTTGGGTTTTACGGTGACTGGAAACCGGCCTGTACTCAGACTTTTTTGTGATACTATTTTCAAAACATTGCGTATAGATATATAGGCTTGGTTGGCAAAAGCCAGGCATAATTCACCTTAAATCATATTTGAAAGGAGTAAAGTAATGTTAGACCGGATTTTGCGCGTGATCAAGTTGGATAAGAGCGTCTATGGTGAAGTCGAGATCGACGAGGCCGCGACTTCGCAAGCCGCGATCGTAGTGGCGATTGTCGCGGTACTGGCGGCTATCGGCGGCGGGTTGGGAACAATCATCACGGCGGGGGGCAGAGGCTTTATCATGGCTTTTCTGGTTCCGATCCTTTCGGCTTTCGTCGGCTGGTTGGTTTGGGCTGCCGTGACCTACTTCGTGGGGACGTCGCTCTTCCACGGTGAGGCTACCCTCGGCGAAATGCTGCGCGTGATCGGGTTTGCACAAGCGCCGCGGATGTTGAGTTTGTTCTCGTTTATCCCATGCGTTGGGTGGTTGATTTCTTTTGCTGGCTGGTTGTTATCGCTGTACACCGGCTTCCTGGCGATTCAGGAGGGGCTGGACCTGGATACCAACAAAACTATCGCCACGGTTGTCATCGGCTGGATCGTGGCTTTCCTCGTCAACCTCGTCATCGGACTGATTTTCGGTGTGGGGATGGCCGGGGCTGGAGCGTTGCGTGGTATGCTCAGTGGCTAAACCGCGCGGGGCTTGTTTCTTACGGCCAGCACGTAGCAGTGCTGGCCGTTTTTGTCGGATGGCTTAATTTGTAAGAAAAATCCTTGACAAAATCCGCGTTTCACCTATACTACTACACTAGCAAAAGGGAAGGGTGGGGGTTAGGGGGCGGGAAGCCCGCCCCCT
>OMKS01001885.1_pt1 | contig 18104 bp, 19 predicted proteins | sample 1674721 | NCBI WGS metagenome assembly OMKS01 (sample SAMN06264996, study PRJEB25208) | sediment metagenome | isolation source: hot spring sediment | place: USA: California | collected 2014-09-02
ACAAGCACTCTCGTATTTGTCACAGATGGCAAACCTTCGCGTCTCAAGCCTCGCACCAAAGCGCTTCTAGATGAGCTTTTTAGAGACCAAAAGGGGCAAGAAGCCTTTTGATTTCACTCTTTGGAGCTTGTATCAAGAGTGGATCTGATGCAGGATTTAGCCATCTTAAAATCTCCACCATCTCATTTTCTAGCATAGCAGTACATCCCATCGTAGGAATATCTTTGATATGAATAAATATACAAGAACCCCCATAAGGTTTATTTGCTCGATTATGCCCCACCATAATCCCATATCGATAATAGTTTGCATCAAAACGCATCACTTCGTGACTTGTATAGTCTTTGGCTATTTCTCGACTATCTATGACTTGATTGTACCACTTTGAATTGCTATCATCAACACAATGGTGGTGCTTGGTCATCACCAAATATGGATAGTTGATATCAAGAGGCTCATACCCAAACGCCTCTTGTAGACTAAATATCCCTGCAGGAGCTTTTCTATCGCCCTCTTTTTTCTGCAAACCTTGTTGGGGGGTATGGAGTCCACTGCCCCACGCCAAACCTTTTTCTCCGACAAATATCTTGATCTTTTTACCTATCTTTTTCCATTTGCCATCAATGTTTTCATATCTTTGCAATGACCCTTGTGGTGCATCCCAATTTTTTGTTGTCACTATCAAAAGTTGTTTTGGGGAGATTTGCTCTGCTATGAGCAATGTACAACTTGCTATAAACAGTAAAACTAAACGCTTCATATGTTACAATCCTTGTTATGGAATATCAAATTATCTCTTTACTTATACCACTTTTGACGATAATATTGGCAATTATAACAAAAGATGTTGTAGTTTCACTAACGGGTGGTATTTTTGTTGGATTCTTGGTTTTGAACAACTACCATGTAGGAGATGCTTTTGTCGCCTTTCTTGATGGAATTATCGGTATATTTTCCGAAGGCTGGATGGCAAAAACTATACTTTTTGTGATGTTGGTTGGCTCTATTGTAGCTATACTTCAAAAAAGTGGTGCAATAGATGAGTTTGTCTCTTATTTGAGCCAAAAAGCATCCTCGATTGACTCTCCTACGGGGGCGATGATGTTGGCCTATATCATAGGGTTGGTTATCTTCATAGAATCCTCTATCACAGTGTTGGTTGCAGGAGTAGCATCTCGTCCATTGTGCGACAAGCACCATGTGAGTCGTGAAAAATTGGCATACATTTGTGACTCTACCTCTGCTCCTATTTGTTCGTTGTTACCACTCAATGGATGGGGGGCTTTGTTTCTAGGGTTGATTACCGCTGCGATTGCTAGTGGGGTTATCGTAGGTGATCCTCTTGAGCTGTTGCTCCATTCGTTAGTTTTCAATTTTTATGCCATTATAGCTGTTGTTTTGGTTTTAGGACTCATTAGTGGCAAGCTTCTCATCGGTCCGATGGCTCACACCAAATGGAGCCCCGATAATAGCTATAACCCGTCCAAAGATATCCCAAATCCTTCTTTGTGGGGGATGGTCATTCCGCTAGTGTTTCTAATCTTTGCAGTTTTTGGCGCACTTTATATCACAGGAGAAGGAGATATCCTCAAAGGGAGTGGGTCAACTTCGGTCTATTATGCTGTGGTTTTGACACTTTTATTGTGCTATATCTTGTTTGTTCCACGCAAAAGGATAACGCACAAAGAGTATTTTGTAGCATTTTATGAGGGTCTTGGGACGATGTTGCCACTAGGTCTTGTAATGATTTTAGCTTTTCTGATAGGAAAAGTTGTTGGTGATTTAGGTACTGCTCAGTATTTAGGGGGTCTTATCAAAGGCAATCTTCCCCTCTTTATTGTACCGTTGTTGGTTTTTTGGCTAGCAAGCTTGACTGCATTTTCTACAGGGACAAGCTGGGGGACATTTTCGGTTATGATGCCTATTGCTTTGGCACTAGGAGGCTCTATGGAGATTAGTATCCCACTTATGATAGGTGCGGTTATCTCTGGCGGTATTTTTGGCGATCATGCCTCCCCTATCTCAGATACTACTATCATATCCTCTATGGCAGCTGGGTGTGAGCCTATCGATCATGTCAGGACACAATTGCCATATGCGATTTTAGCCGCTCTACTGGCAAGTGTGCTGTTTGTTGTTGCTGGTTTTCTCCTCGCACCATAGTCTTGATTGGTATACTGCATCTAAAATATCGCTTGTTGCCTTTGGCAACTAGCTGATATTTTCTATCATATTTCCATCTTTGGCATCAAACACTACCTTGTTGCCTGCTTTGATTTTCTCTTCGAGGATTAGCTCAGCTAATCTATCCTCTATGAGCTCATACAACGCTCTTTTTAGTGGTCTAGCACCATATACTGAATCAAATCCTGCTTCTGCTATGAGGCTTTTTGCAGCATCTGTAAGAGATATAGATATCTCTTTGTCTGCAAGTTTTGCTTGGATAGTTGCAAAAAGTATATCGACTATCTGTGTGATAGCTTCAAGTCCCAAAGGATTAAATATCACTATATCATCAAGTCTATTGAGAAACTCTGGTTTGAAATAGTGCTTTAACTCCCCTCTTACAGCATTTTCTCTCTCTTGGGTATCTTGTATCTCCATTATCTTATCGCTTGCGATATTTGAGGTCATGATAATAATCGTATTTTTAAAATCTACAACCACCCCTTTGTTGTCTGTGAGTCTTCCATCGTCTAACACTTGCAAAAGTGTATTAAACACATCAGGATGGGCTTTTTCTATCTCATCAAAAAGGACTACAGAGTATGGCTTGCGTCTGACTGCTTCGGTGAGTTGTCCACCCTCTTCGTACCCCACATATCCTGGAGGAGCCCCAACAAGACGACTAGCTGCGTGTTTTTCCATATACTCACTCATATCTATACGAATGAGAGATTTTTCACTATCAAAGAGGAATTTTGCTAAAGTTTTAGCCACTTGAGTCTTACCAACGCCTGTTGGCCCTAAAAACATGAAACTACCTATCGGACGATTGGTATCGCTAAGTCCTGCTTTGTTTCTCTTGATAGCTCTAGCAACTGCTTTTAATGCCTCATCTTGGCTTACTACATCTCTTCTGAGTACATTTTCTATATTTAAAATCTTATCTTTTTCACTTTGGAGCATTTTAGTCACTGCTATCCCCGTCCAGCGACTTACAATGCTTGCTATCATCTCTTCATCTACAGAGTTTTTGAGTAATGTACCATTTGATTTCATCTCTTCCCATTTGGCTTCAAGCTGGGCTAATTGCTGTTTTGCAGCAGGGATTTGACCATACTCTATCTCGGCAGCTTTGGTGAAATCACCCTCTCTTTTTGTGTTGTCGGCTTTTGTTTTGAGTGAATCTATCTCTGATTTTATATTGGAGATATCATTGAAGACACTTTTTTCAAGCTCAAATTGATTTTGCAATGCTGCTTTGGTCTCTTCTAAGTTGGCTATCTCTTCTTCTATCTCATCAACTCTTTTTTGGTTTTTGTCACTCTCTTCCATCTTGAGAGCCTCTTTTTCAACTTGAAGTGTTGAAAGCTCTCTTTTGGTTTTTGCCAATTCATGTGGTTCGCTCTCTATTTGCATCTTTAGCTCAGCTGCTGCTTCATCTATAAGATCGATTGCCTTATCTGGCAAAAATCTATCTGTGATATATCTATCACTTAGTTTTGCCGCTGCAACTAGCGCACTATCGGTAATTGTTACATTATGGTGTGTCTCTAGCCTCTCTTTGATACCTCTTAGGATTTGCAAGGCTTCATTGATATTAGGCTCATCTACCTTAACAGGTTGAAAACGGCGTTGGAGCGCCATATCTTTTTCGAAGTATTTTCTATACTCTTTGAGAGTTGTAGCCCCTATGGTATGCAACTCACCTCTAGCAAGGGCAGGTTTGAGGATGTTTGCAGCATCCATGCTCCCCTCACTAGCCCCTGCCCCAACTATGGTGTGAATCTCATCTATAAAGAGTATCACATTTCCTGCTTTTTTCACTTCATCAACAACAGCTTTTAATCTATCTTCAAACTCTCCTCTATATTTCGCCCCTGCAATCAATCTGCTCATATCAAGAGCTATAACACGCATCTTTTGCAAACTCAAAGGAACATCTTTGGCTACTATGCGTTGAGCAAGCCCCTCTACAATAGCAGTTTTTCCAGTACCAGGTTCACCTATCAATATAGGGTTATTTTTGGTTTTTCTAATGAGGATTTGCATAGCCCTTTGCACCTCTTCATCACGACCAATAACTGGATCAAGAGCACCATCAAGTGCTTTTTGGTTCAAATCAACCCCATATTGAGTTAATGCCTCAAGGGTCTCATCTGCAGTTTGATTCTCGATGGTTTTGCCACCTCTGATACCTTCAAGAGTCTTTTTAAACTCCATTTTATCGATATATTTGCAGATAGTATTTACGATAAAATCTTCATCGATATTGGCTAGCAGATAGGTATCGACTGCTAGAAATTTATCTCCATTAGCATTCATGAGCCCCTCGGCTTTTTGGAGTGTCGCAACAAGGTCTTGAGAGAGCTTGATACTCTCTTTTGTCACACTTGATGCGCTTGGGAGTTTTGCAGCAAGACTTTTGACTTCTAGCTCAAGCCCTCCTTTGTTAACACTTAGTTTATTGAGTGCTTGATTTAGCATCGAAGTGCTATTTGTTAGCAATGCCCAGATGACATGTATCGGGGCGATTTCTTGATTTTTGTTGTGTAATGCCAAAGATACTGACGCTTCAATGGTCGATGTCATTTGATTTGTTAATTTTTCCAATATACTCATAATTAATCCTTTTTTATTAAACTAAAATAATTATACAACATTTAGTCACTTTGTGTCAAGTTTCTTTATACTATTTTAATAACTATCATCTTATACCACCCTTGTACTTCTTAAGCCTTTTTTGATTAAAATATGTTTCTTATCCTATTAATCACAAAGGCTATCATGACCATGAAATACGGCAGAAAAAAAATCTCTTTTTTAGTTGCAAATTTTGTTTTGTTTTCGGTTTTTGCATGCGCAGTCACTCCACAATTGCCAATAAAAGCATCTTCTGAAAAAGAGGCAAAAGAAAAGCTCGATGCCTATGTAAAATTTACTCAGATTTTAAATATCATCGAAAACGAATATGTAGACGAAGTAAATGCTTCGGCACTTGTTGACAAAGCTCTCAAAGGGCTGCTAAATAATCTAGATGCCCACTCCTCTTATATGGATAAAAAAGCGTTTCAAGACCTCAATGTCCAAACAAGCGGCGAATTTGGGGGGCTTGGTATCTCTGTAGGGATGAGAGATAATGCCCTAACAGTCATTGCCCCTATCCAAGATACTCCAGCTGACAAAGCTGGAGTCAAAGCTGGGGATATTATCCTCAAGCTTGACGAGAAAGCTACAATGGGGATGAACATCGATGAAGCGGTATCTATAATGCGTGGCAAGCCAAAAACTAGCATCACTTTGACAATATTAAGAAAAGATGAGCCCAAACCTCTTGAAATTAAAATAGTAAGAGATATCATCAAAGTCCAATCTGTATTTACAAAACACATCGATGATGATATCTTGCATATTCATGTAAGCTCATTTGATAAAAAAGTAGTAAGTGGAGTCAAAGAGGCACTACAAAAAAATCCAAAAGCAAAAGGGCTTATCTTGGATTTGCGAAATAACCCAGGGGGGCTTCTCAATCAAGCAGTAGGGTTAGTAGATTTATTTGTAGATAAAGGGGTGATTGTCTCACAAAAAGGGAAAGTAGCTACAGAAAATATACAATACAAAGCAAAATCAAATAGCATAAACTCAACTATACCGATTGTAGTTATAGTCAATGGCGGAAGTGCTAGTGCTAGTGAGATTGTAAGTGGTGCATTGCAAGATTTGAATCGTGGAGTAGTTGTAGGTGAAAAAACCTTTGGCAAGGGGAGTGTTCAAGCGGTATTGCCTGTAGGCAATGAAGAGGCGCTAAGACTTACTGTGGCTAGATATTATCTCCCAAATGGCAGAAGTATCCAAGCTGAAGGTGTAACTCCAGATATCACAATATACCCTGGGGTAGTAACACAAGAAGAAAATGGCTTGGTGTTCAAAGAGAGTGATTTAGCAAAACATTTAGAGAATGACAAGCCAAAAAAACAAATCAAAAAAGAGACAAAACAGACCGATAAAATCGCCAAAGAGGACCTCTATCAAGATGCTCAACTCAAAAGTGCAGTTGATATCCTAAGAGCACTTATATTGACTCAAGAAAGGAAGCGATAGAAGATGGTGAAGCAAAAACTTATCTACGAAGGGAAAGCCAAAAAGATTTGGAGTACTGAGGATGAAACTCTGTATATATCTGAGTTCAAAGATGATTTGACAGCATTTAACGGCGAGAAAAAATCAAGCGAAGCTGGCAAGGGGGCTTTGAACAATAAAATCTCAACACAGCTTTTTGAGATGCTAAATGCCAAAGGTATACCGACTCACTTTGTTAAGATGCTAGATGACAATCATATGTTGCACAAAAAAGCTGATGTGATACTCATAGAGGTTATCGTACGAAACATAGCCACTGGTAGCTTGAGTAGAAATCTTGGTATTGCCGATGGTACTATATTACCATTTACACTAGTGGAGTTTGATTATAAAAATGATGAGCTAGGTGACCCAAAGCTAAACGATCAACACTGCATCATACTTGAACTAGTCAAAGATAGCTCAGAGCTTGAATATATCCGTTATATGGCTAGAAAAATCAATACTATCTTAAGAGATTTTTATGCATCACTTAATCTTACTCTAATTGATTTCAAGCTCGAATTTGGAAGAGATATCCATGGCAATATCATACTTATAGATGAGCTAAGTCCTGATAATTTTAGACTTTGGGATAGCACAACGGGGGAAAAAATGGACAAAGATAGATTCAGACAAGGTTTAGGTGGATTAAAGGTAGCCTACGAAGAGGTGTTAAATAGAATTTTAGGAGCAAACAGATGAAAGCTATAGTAAATGTATATCTCAAGCAAGGGGTGCTTGACCCGCAAGGAAAAGCAACACTTCATGCTCTTGAGTCACTGGGATTTACAGGGGTAAAAGATGTGCGAATAGGCAAACAAATAGTTTTGGAGCTAGATGCCTCAAATGCCACTGAAGCCAAAGCGGAGGTAGAAAAAATGAGTCAAACTCTACTGGCAAATACTGTTATAGAAGATTACAATATAGAGATTGTTCAATGAGAGTAGCTATACTTCGTTTTCCAGGTACCAACTGCGAATTTGATACAAAATATGCGTTTGACAAGCTAGGGTGTGATAGCATCATAGTTTGGCATGGTGAAGAGAAACTGCCGCAAGATATTGACCTCGTGGTTGTTCCAGGTGGATTTTCGTATGGTGACTATCTCCGTTCTGGTTCGATTGCCCGTTTTGCAAATATCATGAAAGATGTCACAAGGTATGCAAACAGTGGCGGCAAAGTGCTAGGGATCTGTAATGGTTTTCAGATACTTACTGAAGCTGGCTTGCTTCCAGGAGCCTTAAAACGCAATATAAATTTGCACTTCAAATCAAAATACCAATACTTAAGGGTAGAAAATAATAACAATACATTTCTTAATAAGTGCAGTATAGGCGAGATACTCCACATACCTATAGCACATGCTGATGGCAACTACTACATCGACGACAAGGGGCTTGAAAAATTAGAGGCTAATGGGCAGATTTTGTTGAGATATGTTGATAAAGAGGGAAAAGTAGATTCCATTAATGGCTCAGTAGAAGCTATAGCAGGGATTTGCAATAAAACAAAAAACATCTTTGGACTTATGCCACATCCTGAGAGAGCTATAGAGTCTTTGCTTGGTTCAGATGACGGAGTGAAAATGTTGCAAGGATTCACCTCTTGATGAAACATATAATGTATCGTTTTTTAGCGATAATAGCTTTTATTGCACTAAGCACAACAATCTCTCATGCCCATTTTTACTATAGCTATTTACCAAAAAAACTTCATCCAAATCAACTATTTTCTGTAACAATCACAAGCTCAAACCAAACAACCAATGAGACTCTACCCTCTTTTAGTTTTGATACAACTTCAACTCTTGAATTCCTTAGTCAAAAACCAGTTGTTGCAAAAAGTGGCAATGACTATTTTTACACTTTTTATTTCAAAGTACTCCACCCTACAAGTGTAACAATACCTCAAGTAAGCATCAGAAGTGGTGGAGAGGAATTTTTTATAGAGGCTTCAAATATCCCCATAACAAGTTTGCAAAAAAGAGATGACTTCTGTGGTGTTTTGGCAACAGACATGAAGATAAAAACCTATCAAGTCTCACAGTATGATGACACTAGATATCTTGTTACGATCTCTCTTGAAGCGCTAGAGTCGAATCTAGAAGATATGCACCTAAGTATCACTAGCGAAGATGGAATCGAAGAGATTAAAAGAAATCATGCGAAAGCTGAAGGAGAATATTTTGGATTAGTTAGCGATAGTGCTATTAGCTTAAACTTCACATATTACAACACTATCCAACAAAATTATATCGCTTATGAGATACCTTTACACATCAAAGATGCATCAGTAGCTGGTCAAGTTGGATTAAATCCAAAAGATGACAGTTTTGAGATGGTCAAGCGATATACTTTTATAGCATTGACCCTTTTGTTTTTAGGTTTTTTTCTTATAAAAAAAGATTTTTTCTATTTCTTGCTGGGGATTATCTCTTTGGTCACACTTGTGACATTTTATATACCATATGAAAAAATCTGTGTATCAAAAGGGAGTGTTGTTTATATCTTGCCGACACCAACTAGCACTATTAGTGGAAGGATAAATGAGGATTTTGAAACAATGCTTCTTGATGAGAGGGGCGATTTTATAAAAATAGAATACAACAATCAATCAATTGGATGGATAAAGCGTGAAAATCTTTGCAAAAATTAGATTCTATTGGGGTCTTCTTGTTATTGCTGTGGTTGCAGGGTTGATGATGATTCCACTCATTGCAATTTTTAGAAAACAAAAAGGGACTATCATCCATCGCCTTAATAGGCTTGTTATTTTTCTATTAGGAGGCAAAATCCATTCAAAAGGGACTATGGACAGCAATGTTGATATGTTTTTGCTTAACCATCAAAGTGTTTGCGACATCATAGCGATGGAGGCTCTCCAGAAGAATCATCTGCGATGGGTAGCAAAACAAGAGCTTTTTGAGATGTTTTATCTAGGCAATCTCCTAAAAATTGGAGATATGATCGGGGTAAAAAGGGAGGATAAGAGGGGGCTTTTAAAACTACTTCAAGATGTACAATACTCTCGTCAAACTCTTAAGCGTCCTATAGCTATTTTTCCAGAAGGGACGCGTGCAAAGGGGCAAAAGCTTCTTAGTTTTAAACAAGGTGCAAAAATCATAGCAGAAAAATTAGATTTTCGTATCCAGCCTGTAGTGATAACAGGTAGCAAAACATTGCTTGATGAGCATAAAAAAGTCTCACAATCAAGCGATATACACATAGAGTTTCTCCCCCCAATTGATGTTAAAGATGCACCCAATAGCTGGTATGAAGATTTACAAAAAGAGATGCAAAAGATCATAGATGATGCACTTACCAACCATAATCGTAGTCGCTAGTGGTGGAGCTATAGGCGCAGTTTTGCGTTTTTGGGTTTACCATTTTAGCTCTACACATCTAAACAATTGGTTACCTTTTGGTACGCTATTTGTCAATCTAACGGGTAGTTTTTTTGCTGGTATTGCATTTGCCTATTTCTCTTGTAATCCATCATTTTCTCTACATAAAAACTTTTGGATGGTTGGACTCCTTGGGGCATTTACTACCTACTCTACTTTTGCTATCGAGAGTTTTGTTCTGCTTCAGGGAGGTAAAATTTTTGAAGCTATTTTGAGTATGATTCTAAATCTTTTTGGAACTATCATGCTTTCAGCTTGTGGCTATTTATTGGCACAATATTTTTTAATAAGATAAGAGGATATACCACATGACGTCACTTCAACAAGAGATCGCCAAACATATAAAAATTTTACGATGTGAACTTAAACCTGACAAGGATTTGCTTGAAATCCTAAAAAGAAGACTCACAAAAAAAGAGTTCAAATGTCTTCAGAGTTTAAGTCAAGGCGAAGATAACCAAACCATTATGTCTAAACTCAATCTAAATAAAGAGCGTTTTGATAGCTTGTCGCAAACTCTCACAAAAAAACTCAATCAAGAAAAACTAAAACATGAGCTTTCACTTTTTTCTTCCTAACTTTTAGAAAAATACCCTATAATTTCATTAATTAAACCATTTGATGGAGAAATGATGCTTAGATTCGCCCCCTCACCCACTGGTGATATGCATATTGGTAATTTGCGAGTTGCTATCATCAATTATATTATTGCGATGCAAAAAAAATCTCATTTTGTTGTCCGCATTGAAGATACAGACAAAGAACGCAATATTGAGGGTAAAGATGGTGAAATCTTACAAATTTTAGAAAAATTCTCTCTTCCTTACAATCAGCTTTTTTATCAAAGCAAAAATCTCCATATGCACCAAAATTTGGCTATCAAATTAGTGCAAGAAGAAAAAGCTTTTTTGTGCACATGTACCCCTGATGAGTTAGAAGCAGATAGACAAAAAGCAAAAGATGATGCAAAAGCATATAGATATAGTGGCAAATGTAGCAAAAAGACTCCTCAAGAGATAGCCGATATCAGAAACTCAAACATCCCATTTGTCATAAGGATTCATAAACCAAAGGAGTCCATAGAGTTTGAGGATTTAATCAAAGGAAGACTCTCTTTTGCACCAAATGAAGTTGATAGTTTTGTGATTCTAAGAGCTAATGGAACACCAACATATAATTTTGCTTGTGCTTGCGATGATATGCTCACCAACATTGAGATAGTTATCCGTGGCGAAGACCATATCAGCAACACCCCAAAACAAATCCACATTAAAAACCTTCTAGGCTATGAACAAGAGGTCAGATACGCCCATTTGCCAATTATTCTTAATAATGAAAATAAAAAAATGTCAAAAAGAGATGATGCTAGTAGCGTTAAATGGCTACTAGAGCAAGGATTTTTGCCTGATGCAATCATCAACTATCTCCTTTTGCTTGGCAACAAAACGCCATCTGAGATCTTTACCCTTCCTGAGGCTATTGAGTGGTTCGATCTAAACAACATCTCAAAAAGTCCAGCTAGATTTGATATGGATAAATTGCGTTTTATCAACCGTGAACATTTCAAAAGAATGGATGATAAGAAATTTTCAACGCTTTTTGGTTTTAGCGATGCACAACTAGGAAAACTATGCAAACTCTACCTTGAAGAGGCTAGCACCCTAAGCGAGTTAGAGCCCAAAATCAAAGCGATCTTTTCACCAAAAGATTTTAGTGGGCAATGGGGTGAATCAATGAAAATATTGGCTCAAACCATAGCTGATGCTCCATTTTTCGAAACTTTTGATGATTTTAAAAGCTATATTGCGAATGCCACCAAACTTAAAGGCAAAGAGCTATTTAAACCACTAAGGATATTGCTAACTGGAGCAGAACATGGTCCAGAACTGAGTGATATCTACCCTTATCTCAAATCTTATCTACTAGAGGTTATATCATGAATTCACTAATTGGCTTATTGCAACTTATAATCACGCTCTATATTTGGCTTATAATAATCGTAACCATTATCAAGCTGTTTAAACCTACACTTAGTCATCCGCTTCTTGAAAGTGCAAATAAAATTGTCGAACCGCCACTTGAGTGGATACGCTCTAAACTCCCTTTTGTTGTCTCTGGCAATATCGATTTCTCCCCTGTCGTTTTAATTGTTGTATTGCATATCATTCGTGCCTTGATAGGATAAATATGGTTTTTAGATTTTTATTTACCCTTCTGGTTCTAGGATCACTGTTGCATGCAATTACTTTTAGACAAATTTCGCAAATGCCAAAAGGCCCTGAAAAGGATTATTATATCTGGAGATTTATATCGCAACCTTCAACAACACCTAAAGAGGCTATGGAGGTTATAAGACAAGCTTCAAATATCAACAAAACCCTCACAAATGCATACCGTGCAAAAACAGGACAAATGCCAAGATTGCACAGCAGAGGTGGAGTACCTGCACCGCCCCCACCATCTCAAAATGACAATAAAGCAAAAAGATACTTCAAAACAGGTATAAATGCTGTTGATAGAGGTGACTTACAACACGCATTACACCATTTTGGCTGGGCAAATAAGCTTGCATCAAGCCAACTCGTCAAAGACCAATCTGCATTTTGGCTCTATCTTTTAACCCACGACAAAATGTACTTGAAGCAGCTCTTAAAAAGCAATGATCCAAATCTTTATACTCTTGTGGCGCAAGATTTGGTTGGAGGTAAATACCCACAAACTATCACACAAAAATTTCCAAAAAGAACCGTATCGCACTTTAATATCAAAAATCCAATTGACTGGGCACATCTAAAGAGGAGACTGTTCTCGCCTAAGACAAATCTTGAGAAACTTGCAAAAGAGTACGAATCAGAGTATACCCAAGGGCCATATACTTATATAAAAGCTTATGCCTCAAAGTATCGTGAACACTATTTTCCTATCCCTTACCAAGATGTCCTCAGATACAAAACTATCGATCGTCAAGCTCTTATCTATGCAATTGCCAGACAAGAGAGTAGATTTGTACCCGCATCGGTCTCTCGCTCATTTGCACTTGGTATGATGCAAATCATGCCTTTTTTAGTTAAAGATATCTCAAAAAAGAAGGGTGATAATATCGATTTAGATATGATGTTTGACCCATACAAAGCGATTGAATACGCCGATTTTCATCTTGACTATCTTACAAGTTATCTCTATCACCCACTCTTTGTCGCTTATGCATACAATGGAGGGATAGGTTTTACTAGAAGACTTATCGAGCGAAAAGACTATTTCAGGCAAGGTCCCTATGAGCCTTATTTGAGCATCGAAAAGTTAAACAATGTAGAAGCAAGAGAGTATGGCAAAAAGGTACTTGTAAATTATGTTATCTATCGCAATAAGCTAGGAAAACCGACTAGATTACTTCCTCTCTTAAAACAATTAACATACCCAGCACAAACAGATAGATTCCGACGCTAGAGTCCTTTTTTTGTGTTGACATAATTTGCAACTTTGGAAAATTTCAAAGAGTGCTTTCCTAAGTTTCGACTGACATATTGAAGTGTAAGTTGCTTCTTTGAAATATTTGGAAATGTAACTAGATAATAATCGCTCCATTCATTGTGAAGCGGCAATAGAGCTAGCTTCTTATCATTGCTTTCAAGTTGTACTATAGAAGTTGGCTTTTTTTTGTCTAACAAAAGCTCCCAACTCTCTAGATCATTAGAGGTATAGATTCCAATGATAAATTGCTCAGGCTTAGCTTCTAAAATCAAACTTTTTTTATGCAGATATGTGGCTGTGATAAACCCTATAACTTTCTCATCTTCGCTGACAGTTATATGCTGTGTTTGACCTATTGCCTCAAAAAGTGGCACTTTGGACTCCATCGTTTTTAAAAGTGCAGTTTGTTCTTTTGTCGTGCATCCTCCAAAAAAGATAAAAATCCCTAAAATTGTGTATAAAACCTTCATCTCCACCCTTAGCTTTTGAATCATTTTAACATAGTTTCAATAAATCTTGATGTATAATTACAAACCAATTAAAGGAACTATTTATGCCTCTATCTGTCGCTTTTGCAGGTCTTTCAAATAGCGGAAAAACAACACTTATAGAAAAAGTAGCCAAACTTCTCATTTAAACCTATAGAGTTGTTATTATAAAAAATGACCCAAAAGATAAGGCTATATTTGATACCGAGGGTAAGGATAGTGATAAATTTAGCAAAACAGGGGCCGAAGTTGCAGTCGTGTCTCCAACTAGACAACATTTTTCTCCCATCGGATAAGAACTTTAGATGAAATTATAGCGATGTTTGGAGATATCGATATACTTCTAGTTGATGGGCTAAAAACCTTGCTACTTCCTCGTATATTGTGGCCTAGAGGAGATATTGATGTTAGTTATATCACCTTTTGTGATATTGTTGCGGTTAGTGAGAGTATAAACGAAAGTGATATACCACCAAACCTACCACAACTCAATCTAAATAATCCACATGAAGTTATAGAGTGGATACTCAAAAATAGTAAGGAGATTTAATGGAAGATATCTTTAGAGCGATAGAAGAAATAGCCATCAAGATAGATAACGCCATCAAAACAGCCGATTTAGGCTATAACGACAGCGAAAATAGCTCAGGAGAGAGTCAGCTCAAGTTAGATGTCCAAAGTGATATCATCATCCAAGAGGCACTTAGCAAGATATCTAGTGTCAAGTCTATAGTAAGTGAAGAAAAAGAAGATATCCTCACCCTTAATGATGGTGGAGAATATATAGTTTGCTACGACCCCCTTGATGGCTCAAGTCTTGTTGATGTTAATCTATCAGTTGGCTCTATCTTTGGTATTTACAAAGATACTTTAGATGGCAATGGTCTTGTGGCATCTTCGTATGTAGTTTATGGACCACGCATTGAGCTAGTAGTTTGCAAAAAAGGTGAAAAACCACTCCTCTATAGGTACAAAGCAAATCGATTTGAAAAAATTGGTGAAATCACGCTCAAAAACAGAGGGAAACTTAACGCTCCAGGGGGGACGCAACAAAATTGGTCACCAATACACAAAGGTTTTATAGATACACTCTTTCAAGAGGGTTATAGACTTCGATATAGTGGTGGAATGGTACCTGATCTTCATCAAATCCTACTAAAAGGGGGTGGATTATTTAGTTATCCAGCTACCTCTGACAAACCAAATGGAAAATTAAGACAACTCTTTGAAGTTTTACCTTTTTCACTCATATATGAGATGGCAAATGGGGCAGCTATAAATGACAAAGGTATGAGACTTCTAGAGTTAAGTCCTACTTTTATCCATGATACAAGCCCGTGTTTTTTTGGCTCAAACGATGAGATAAAAAGTCTCAAGAAAGCCTATGGAGCAAGATAAGATGTCCAACCAAACCAACAAAGATAAATGGCAAGAGGAGCTTGAGATTGCAACAAATATGCTTCTTGAGTGTCAACAATCAAAAAATCTCAAGAGTTGTTTTGATTGCGATTTACTTTTTGATTGTGAGACTAGAAGTAACTATGTTAAGGTGGTTTATGAGAGCATGAACAAAGGTCAAGAGGGAGATTTTGAATTTTAACCTTTTTTCAAAATTTCTTTTGCTAAATACTCCCCTGTATAACTTCCACTTTTTTTATAATTTTTAGCGATCTCAAGTGGGGCTCCAGTAGCGATTATCTTACCTCCTTTACTTCCACCTTCTGGTCCCATGTCGATAATGTAATCGGCATTTTTTATCATATCAAGATTATGTTCTATTACCACAACACTATTGCCAAGTTCTACTAGATGGTGTAAAACTCCTGTTAGTTTATCGACATCTGCAAAATGAAGCCCTGTGGTTGGTTCATCTAAGACATAGAGCGTATTGCCTGTATCCTTTCTGCTAAGTTCTTTGCTTAGCTTGATTCTTTGTGCCTCTCCACCACTTAGTGTAGTTGCATTTTGTCCCAAAGTGATATATCCCAAACCTACAGCATCGAGTGTTTTGAGTTTGCTAGCGATCGCAGGAACAGATTTGAAAAATTGCAATGCTTCTGTAACACTCATAGCCAAAACATCTGCTATACTTTTGCCCTTGTATAAAACCTCTAGCGTTTGTTGATTATACCTCTTGCCCTTACAGCTATCACACACCACCATCACATCGGGCAAAAAGTGCATCTCTATCTTGATTTCTCCATCGCCTTGACACTTTTCGCATCTACCACCTTTGACATTAAAAGAGAATCTACCCACCTTATAGCCTCTGATTTTTGCCTCTTTTGTCTCCGCAAAAAGCTTTCTTACTTCATCCATGATGCCTGTATAGGTTGCTGTATTGCTCCGTGGAGTTCTACCAATTGGACTTTGATCAAGATATATTACCTTATCAAGCTGTTCTAGTCCTACAACTTCTACACCATCAACTTTTGTAATTTTTGTAGCACGATTGAGGATTTCAAGGGCGACTGGCAAAAGAGTCTGCAATATGAGTGAACTTTTTCCACTCCCACTTACTCCTGTTATGCAGACAAAATTTCGCAAAGGTATTTTTGCACTTAGTGAATTGATATTGTTTATATTGATATTGTTTATCTCTATCCAATCATTTTGGGTCCGATTTCGCTGGTATGAGATATCTTTTTTGCCAAATAGATAATCTGCTGTGAGTGTTTTGGCTTTTTTTAACTCCTCTATACTCCCTGCAAATACAACCTCACCACCATAATCTCCTGCACCAGGACCAATATCTATGACATAGTCAGCTGCAAAGATAGTCTCTTTGTCATGTTCAACGACAATCACACTATTTCCCTTGGATTGAAGAGATTTTAGTGTACGGATAAGTTTCATTGTGTCTCTTTCATGTAGCCCTATGCTTGGCTCATCAAGCACATACATCACCCCTGTTAGACCTGAGCCTATTTGTGAGGCTATTCGGATTCTTTGTGCTTCGCCACCTGAGATAGACCTTGCATCGCGACCCAAAGAGAGATATCCTAACCCAACATCATAGAGAAAAAACAATCTTTCTCGAATTTCACTTAGAATAGGGAGAGATATTTGGTGCTGCTGATTGTTGAGATAATCAAAATTGGAATTATCTTCAAAATAAGCAAACGCCTCCTCTATAGGGAGATTAACTATCTGGGCTATGTTTTTATCTCCAATTTTAACTGCTAAACTCTGTGGTGAGAGACGATTGCCACTACACTTATCACATATCTTTTCTGTCATATATTCACCTAAATCTCGCTCATCTTTGAACATATCATAGGCGATTTTTACGATACCAGGCCACTCTTTTTTTAGAGGGTGTCGTTTCCATGTAAATTTGACTTCATCCCCTGCTCCATAGAGTATCGCTTTTTTTTGATGCTCTAGAAGTGACTCATAAGGTACATTTGTAGGGATATCATGCAATTGGCAAAAGGCTTGTAAAAATTTTGCATAATATCCTTTATTAAATCCATAGATAATCCTGATCGCCCCTTTGTCGATACTAAGCCCTTCATCTATAATCTTTTTTAGATCCAATACATAGCGAATGCCTAATCCATCACAAGCGCTACACGCACCTTTTGGGGAGTTAAAAGAGAAACTAACCGGCTCAAGCGGATCAAAGCTAATCTTACAGTCAAAACAAGCCAAATGCTCAGAATAGTGAATATATGGACTCTCTAGCCCAAGTTCTTGGTGATTGAGAATCTCAAGCTCAACCTCTCCATAGCTCTCTTGAAGTGCTTTTTCTATGTCTGCTGCGATTCTCTCTTTGCTTTGCTCGTCTATGACTACCCTATCAATTACTACTTTTATGGTATGTTTTTTGGTCTTTGATAACTCTATCTCTTCATCTAGCCTCACCATTACCCCATCTATCATCGCTCTAATGTAGCCTTTATGGCGCAATGACTCCAACATTTCTGCAAATGAGCCCTTTTTCTCTTTGACCAAAGGGGCTAAAATGACCAATTTGGAGCCAACGGGGAGCTTGAGTACCTCATTGATGATATCGCTTGCCCCCATAGAGGATATTGGCTTGCCACAAGAGTGGCAATGTTGCACTCCAATTCGTGCATACAATAGGCGCAAATAATCATAAATCTCAGTAATTGTTCCAACGGTTGAACGGGGATTTTTAGATGTAGTTTTTTGATCAATTGCGATAGCTGGAGTAAGTCCCTCTATCTTATCAACATCTGGTTTGCCAACTTTTCCTAAAAATTGTCTAGCATAACTAGAAAGAGACTCTATATACCTTCTCTGCCCTTCGGCATAAAGTGTTGAGAATGCCAAAGTAGATTTTCCACTACCACTCAATCCTGTCATAACCACTAATTTATTTTTGGGGATTTCCAAAGAGATACTTTTGAGATTATTTTCTCTAGCACCAAAAACTTTTATCATATCCATATCTATCCTACCAATAGTTTATTTGCCGTCATCACAAATAT
>OMKS01001888.1_pt1 | contig 18102 bp, 20 predicted proteins | sample 1674721 | NCBI WGS metagenome assembly OMKS01 (sample SAMN06264996, study PRJEB25208) | sediment metagenome | isolation source: hot spring sediment | place: USA: California | collected 2014-09-02
CTTTACGTGCGTGCAAAAACCCTGCGAGTGCTGGATCTGCTGAAGGAAATGAAAAAGGCGATTGTCGGCCTGGCCGAGTGCAACATCGACGTGGTGATGCCGGGATATACCCATCTGCAAAGGGCGCAGCCGGTTTTGGCCGCCCACCATCTGATGGCCTATTATCAGATGATGTGCCGCGATTCCGAGCGCTTCGCACAGTGCCTTGCCCGTACCAACGTGCTGCCTCTTGGCAGTGCGGCGCTTGCCGGCTCGACTTTCGACCTGGACAGAGACATGGTCGCCGAGGAGCTGGGGTTTGATTCGATCAGTGCGAACAGCATGGATGCGGTGAGCGACCGTGATTTCGTGCTGGATTTTTTATATGCTTCCGCCGTTGTGTGCATGCATCTCAGCAGACTTAGCGAGGAACTTGTGTTGTGGTCGACAATCGAGTTCGGTTTTATCTCCATTTCCGACTCATTCTGCACCGGAAGCAGCATCATGCCGCAGAAAAAAAACCCCGATGTTCCGGAGTTGGTAAGGGGTAAGGCGGGTAGGGTTTACGGACACCTGATGGGGCTGCTGACAACGATGAAGGGTCTTCCGCTGACCTACAACAAGGATATGCAGGAGGACAAGGAAGGGCTGTTCGATACCGCCGACACGGTCGAGATATGTCTCGAGGTCGTTGCAAACCTGCTTCCAGAAATCACGTTCAATCGCGAGCGCCTTAAAAATGCGGCCGGCGAGGGATATCTGGTTGCCACCGATCTGGCCGATTATCTTGTCCGCAAGGGATTGACCTTCCGCGATGCCCACGAAGTTTCGGGGAAAATGGTCCTGTATGCGATGGAAAAATCACAGGAGCTTCACAAATTGACCATTCCCGAGATGAAACAATTTTCGCGGCAGATCGATGAAGATGTCTACGAATGGCTGGACCCGGAGTCATGTATACGTAGGAGGACAATCCCCGGAGGAACCGGGTTTGAAACGGTGGCTGAGAGCGTGCGCGCGGCGAAAGAGGAGCTTGGATTGTGAAGATCCGATTTTTTTCATTGATTTTTCTGTTTTTATGCATCGGCATGTTCCTGCTTGCCTGCGGAAAGAAAGGACCTCCGGTTCCACGTGCTCCGTTATTCACAGCGACGGTGAGGAACTTGAGTGTGGCGGTGGAGAATGACCCTGTTGTCTTGAAAGGCGGAATTTGCGGGAAGACAAATTACAGGGAGTCGATTTCCGGATGCAAGGTCTATTGAGGGGTATATGCATCACTTTCACTATACAACAGACCGACTTTATTGTGAGGACGTTGCGGTCGAAGAGGTGGCCGAATCGGTGGGAACACCTTTTTATCTCTATTCGTACGCCACCCTGGTGCAGCATTTCAACGCGTTCGACAGCTCTTTTTCCGATGTTCCTCATTTGACGTGTTTTTCGGTGAAATCCAACTCCAACCTCGCAATACTCAAACTGTTTGCGTGCAAGGGCGGGGGAGCGGATATTGTCTCCGGCGGTGAGCTGTATCGCTGCCTGGCTGCGGGAGTGAAACCCGAGAAAATAGTCTATTCCGGAGTCGGGAAGAAGCGTGAAGAAATGGCCCGTGCACTCGATTCTGGAATCCTGATGTTTAATGTCGAGTCCGGACAGGAGTTGGCTGCACTCGCAGGGATAGCGGAAGAAAAACAAGCCAGGGCCGGAATAGCCTTCCGGGTTAATCCTGACGTCGATCCCCGGACGCATCCTTATATTTCAACAGGTCTTAAGGAAAACAAGTTCGGCATCGATATCCATGAAGCTCCGAAGTGGTACCGCGCTGCAGCCGACCTTCCGGGGCTGGAGGTGGTTGGGGTGTCGTGTCATATTGGATCCCAGCTTACCGAAATTTCTCCATTCATCGAGGCGCTCCGGAAGCTGAAGGGTTTGATCGAACGGCTTAGAGAGGACGGACATTCGATTCGATATCTGGACCTTGGTGGAGGGCTGGGAATCACTTACGATCACGAAAACCCACCTCATCCTTCCCAATATGCCCGGGCGATCAAGGATGAACTCGGAAACTGCGGATTGGTTTTGATTTTTGAACCCGGACGAGTGATCATGGGAAACGCCGGAGTGCTGATTACCAGGGTGTTGTATACCAAGTCCACTTCTGATAAATCTTTTGTTGTGGTGGATGCTGCAATGAACGATTTAATGCGGCCGGCGCTGTATGATTCTTATCACGGAATGCAGCCTGTGCAAAAAACCGGGCGCGGGAAACTGGAAGTGGACGTCGTCGGGCCGATATGCGAATCCGGTGACTTCCTGGCCAAAAAGCGCCTTCTGCCACAGATGGAGCAGGGCGACCTGCTCGCGGTAATGAGTGCCGGAGCATACGGTTTCAGCATGTCTTCAAATTACAATTCCCGCCCCAGGGTGTGTGAAGTGATGGTGAAGGGGGCCGTTCACCAGGTAATACGCACCAGGGAGACATACGAGGACCTGGTGAGAGGGGAAACTATTCCGGATTTTCTGAGGGGTTCCTGATGACAGGCGATATTGTCGAGTTCTGGAAAATGAACGGCAGCGGAAATGATTTTATCGTGATCGACAACCGCGACGGCCGGCTGGGTGAAGACGATCTCAAACGCATTGCTTCGCGTGCATGCAGGCGCAGGGAGTCGGTAGGTGCCGACGGCGTAATATTCGTTGTGGAGTCGGATAAATGCGACTTCGGCTGGCGTTTTTTCAACGCCGACGGCGGCGAGGTTGAAATGTGCGGAAATGGGAGCAGGTGTGTTGCACGCTTCGCTCTGCTCAATGGAATCGCTGGACCGACGATGACCTTCCAAACGCTGGCGGGACCTGTTTCCGCGGAAGTTCACGGCCGGATCGTCAAAGTTAAAATGCCGGATCCGGAAGGGCTTTCGCTTGACATAAAACTCGAAAAAAAGCCCGGTTGGCGCAGCACGGATTTCATCAACACCGGAGTCCCGCACGTGGTCGTTATCGTGGACGACCCTGGTCGGCAGCCGGTGGTTGAGCATGGAAGATTTATAAGGTACCATAATCTTTTTGCTCCTGCAGGCACCAATGCCAATTTCATCGCGGTGACCGGCCCCGATCGCATCCATGTAAGAACCTACGAGCGAGGAGTCGAAGACGAAACACTTGCCTGTGGAACCGGTTCGATCGCCTCTGCACTCGTAGGTGCAGTTCGTGGTCTGCTACGCTCACCGGTCAGGGTCGTCACCAGGGGGGGCGAGGAATTGAGGATCCATTTCAGCGAAATAGATGGTAAATTCAGCGATGTATGGCTGGAAGGGGGGACGGCGGTTTCTTACAAGGCGCGGTTACATGAGGAAGCGCTTTAGCCGGTGTCCATCCGGAAATACGGGGTGGAGCCGGCGAAGTCTCCATTCGGAACCGGGGGTATCCCCTGAATGTTGTTCATAAGAGGGAGGTAAACATGTTTTCAGGTTCTATTGTCGCAATCGTTACTCCGTTCAAGGAAGGGAAGGTCGATGAGGAAGCTTTCAGGTCTTTGATCGAATTCCAGATTGAAAACGGCACTTCCGGAATCGTTCCGTGTGGGACCACCGGTGAGTCTGCGACCCTTTCCATGGAGGAACATTGCCGGGTGATCGACATAGCGGTGGATTGTGTAAGGAAAAGGGTTCCGGTGATTGCGGGCGCCGGCGGTAACAGCACCGCTGAGGCGGTGGAACTTACGAGGCACGCAAAGAATTCCGGGGCTGATGCGACTCTGCAGGTCGTTCCCTACTACAATAAGCCAACGCAGGAAGGCCTCTATCAGCATTTCAAAACGATTGCCGATTCGGTGCCTCTTCCGCAGATACTCTATAATATCCCCGGGCGGACCAGCGTCAACATGCTGCCTGAAACGGTGGCAAGACTGGCCGAATTGCCCGACATCGTCGCGATTAAAGAGGCTTCCGGCAGTCTTCCGCAGATGGCGGAGGTTCTGGAACTGGCAGGGGATCGTATCACTCTGCTTGCAGGGGATGACAATGTGGTGCTGCCTGTGCTTGCGATCGGCGGCAAGGGTGTCATATCGGTGATAGCGAATCTTGTGCCTGGTGAACTGGCCGAACTGATGAAACTTTGGGAGAAGGGCGACAGCACGGGGGCGCGGGAGGCCTATTACCGGCTGCTTCCCCTCTGTAGGGCGATGTTCCTTGAAACCAATCCGATTCCTGTGAAAACTGCTCTTGCACTGACAGGAAAATTGACGGAAGGATTCAGACTGCCCCTGACCTCGATGGCCCGGTCTAATGTTGAAAAGCTTGTTAAGGTGCTTGACGGGTATGGACTTAAAAGGAGCCCTGTATGATCGAAGTGGTAATTGCAGGCGCCGCGGGCCGTATGGGCAAACGGCTTGTAAGAGCCGCCGCCGGAAGCAACGAAGTGGTGGTAGAGGCCGCCTTCGAGAGGCAGGATCATCCCTTTGTGGGTGAAGATGCCGGCGTTGCCGCTGGAATAGGGGTAATGGGGGTGCCCATATCTGCTTCGCTTGATGAAGCCGTCGGAAAAGGGAAGGTTTTGATCGATTTCACAGTTCCTGAAGCCTCGATGAAACATTTGCACGCTGCTGCCGAGAAAGGCGTCGCTGCGGTCGTCGGGACCACGGGTTTCTCAGCCGAAATGCTTGCCGATATCCGCGAAATGAGCCGAAGGATCGCTTGCGTGCTGTCACCCAACATGAGTGTGGGGATGAACATTATGTTCAAAGCCGCCGGGGAACTGGCTGCAGCTCTTGGCCACGGTTATGACCTTGAGATCGTGGAAACTCATCACCGGCTGAAAAAGGACGCCCCGAGCGGTACCGCTATGCGTCTGGCTGAAGTATTGGCGGGAGTCACCGGGCGAAATATCGAAGAGGCGGGGGTCTATGCACGCAAAGGTATCATAGGAGCCCGATCGGAGGAAGAGATCGGTGTCCAGAGCCTGCGGGGCGGCGATGTGACCGGTGAACACTCCGTGTTTTTTCTGGGAATCGGAGAACGATTGGAATTAACGCACCGTGCTCATAACCGTGACAATTTTGCCCACGGGGCGCTGAGGGCGGCGGTGTGGGTCGTGGACAGACCCGCCGGGCTTTATGATATGCAGGATGTCCTTGGCTTGAGGCAGCGGTAGCCGGAAGACCAGGGCTCGATCCCGGCCTTGGAAAGGTGATGACGGAAATAATAGAGGGTGGGAATGTGAACGCCTACGTGGGCGTGGGTTCGAATCTAAGTGAGAGGGCGGTGTTCTGCCGCCGGGCCGTTCGGATGGTGGACGAAATGGAGGGTTGCCGGGTATGCGGGGCCTCCAGTCTCTACCGCACCGAGCCGGTGGGTGTTCAGGGGCATGACTGGTATCTGAACAGTGTTATCCGGGTTCGAACCGTTTTATCCGCCCATGTATTGCTCGAAGGCCTGATGGCGCTGGAGTTCAGTCTGGGGAGGGTTCGAAAGGGGATTCTTCAACCTCGCGTTATCGATCTTGATCTGCTTTTGTTCGGCGAGTCGGTCATGAATACCCCAACTTTGATCCTTCCACATCCCCGGATGCACCTTCGCAGGTTCGTGATGGTACCGATGGCGGAAATAGCGCCGGATCTGATCCATCCGGTCCTGGGTCTGAGAGTGGAAAAGCTTCTGGAATCATGCCCTTCAGAAGGACAGAGTGTAAGCCTGTGGTCGAATGGAGACAACGGACGGGGACAGGCTTGGTGGAGTTGATGAATGCTTGTTCGTCTTATTATTCTGGGGGCAGCAGCATGGCTTTTAGTCCGGATCGTCAGGAAGTTCCTGGCATCAGGGATGAGTGGTTCCACCGGATCGGCCCCACCGCGCGGATCTGTGGATGATATGGTGCAGGATCCCGTCTGCGGCACATATGTTCCGTTAAGGGAGGCTTATCAAAGAGTGATTGACGGTAAAGTCCATTATTTTTGCAGTGAACGATGCGCCGATCTTTTTATGGAACAGCACGGGCGCCGACAGTCGTGAAAAGCCGGTGTTGTGGAAAGGAATGAGAATGAAATTTTTTATCGATACCGCGAACGTGGAGGAGATCAGGAAAGCGCATGCCCTTGGAATGGTTGATGGTGTTACGACGAACCCGAGCCTTGCCGCAAAGGAGGGGCGGCCGTTCGAGGATTTGATTGTTGAAATATGCAGCATGGTCGAAGGTCCGGTGAGTGCGGAGGTGGTCAGCCTGGATGCGGAGGGGATGGTGTCCGAAGCCGAGAAGCTGGCTTCCCTCGCTGAAAACATCGTGGTTAAGATCCCCCTCATCGAGGAGGGCCTGAAGGCGGTACGAGTACTTTCCGAGAAGGATATCTCCACCAATGTAACCCTTTGTTTTTCGCCGCTTCAGGCGCTTGCCGCCGCAAAGGCCGGTGCGAATTTTATCAGCCCTTTCGTTGGAAGGCTGGATGATATTTCGAGCACCGGTATGGAGCTGGTAGAGCAGATCATCACGATTTACAACAACTACGGGTTTGAAACCGAGGTCATCGTCGCGAGCGTAAGGAACCCGCTCCACGTCCTGGAAGCGGCGCTCATGGGCGCGGATATCGCGACGATACCGTTTAAAGTGATCCAGCAGATTGTCAAACACCCCTTAACCAATATAGGGCTGGAGAAGTTTCTCGCGGACTGGAAAAAACTGGAGAAGTAAAAATGCCGTTGATCGCGGCTTTTGCTTGTATGGTGACCATGATTACGGCCATGTTGTTCTCGACTGTGACTGCCAGGGCCGATATTTACCGGTATGTAGATGGCGAGGGTGTCATCCATTTTTCCAATGTTCCCTCCGACAGCCGCTACACAATCTTTATGCGTGCCGCCAAGAAAGACCCTGCTCGCTACATCCGTGACTATGACGATATCATAAGCAGGGCAGCCCATGATTTCGGTGTAGACCGCGCCTTGATCAAGGCTGTTATCAAGGCCGAATCCGATTTCAACCATCAGGCCGTGTCCCATAAAGGAGCGCAGGGGTTAATGCAGCTGATGCCGCAAACCGCCCATGTGCTTGATGTCAGAGATCCTTTTGACCCTGAAGCCAACATTATGGGCGGAACCCGGTATTTGAGCTCTCTGCTCAAACGTTTCAACGGAGACCTTCATCTGGCGCTTGCAGCCTACAATGCCGGGCCGGAGAGAGTTGAAATGCACCGGGGTGTCCCTCCGTTCAAGGAAACCCGTGGCTTTGTCGACAGGGTCTTGAAATACGTAGGCCACTATGAATCACAGAACTGACCGGAGGCGGTACCAAAAAACGAGAATAAAATTGTATTGACAACAGGCGCTGGAGATGTAAAATAAATTTTTGAGTGCGGGAATAGCTCAGCTGGTAGAGCCCCACGTTGCCAACGTGGTTGTCGCGGGTTCAAGTCCCGTTTCCCGCTCCATTTCGAAAAAAGAGGAAGGCGGCATAGCCAAGTGGTAAGGCAGCGGTCTGCAAAACCGTTATTCACCGGTTCGAATCCGGTTGCCGCCTCCAGATATGAATAAAGGGTCTGCAAGGATAACAGTCATCCTGCAGCCCTTTTTTTATGATCATTGCCGGCACTACAAAAGGTTCGCAATATTGTATACCCCTTTGTCAAACCAGGAAAGATGCAGGGGTCAGCGATAACAGGGCCGTGCAACTTCTATTCGATTACGGCCCAGGTTTTTCGCATCGTAGAGGGCCTGGTCGGCAACCCTGATGAGACCGTCAATCCCTCGATTTTCGGTGAATTCGGCCATCCCGAAACTCGCGGTTATCCGTATTTCTTTTCCTGCGAAATAATAGGGTGAATCGGCTATGCGCCTGCGTATTTTTTCACCCACCACAAGGCCGCCTTCCAGGTCGGTGTCCGGGAGCAAGATCATGAATTCCTCACCACCCCACCGGCCCACAGAGTCCTGGCCACGCAGCATGCTCTTTATACGAACACTCGTCTCGATCAGGATACTGTCTCCCGCATTATGCCCTTGGGTATCGTTCACTGACTTAAAGTGATCCAAGTCTATCATGAAAACCACGAATGGAGACTTGCTCCTCCTGTTTCGTACGGCCTCTTGCTCGAGTCTTTCCTCCATGGCGCGGCGATTGAGCAATCTGGTCAGAGGGTCGGTGTTGGCGGCTTCCTGTAGGGCATTTTGGGCACTGATGCGTTTAGCTATCTCGTATCTCAGTTTGTCATTGATTTGCTTGAGGTCGCTGGTGCGTTGCTCCACCCGGATCTGCAGTTCGTCCCTGGACTGGCGAAGGGCCTCGAAAGCCTCGCGTTGTTTCTGTTCGGAAAGATACAAGGCGGTGGACATGTCGTTAAATGCGGTGATCAGCTGATCCAGTTCGTCATTGGTATGGGCCTCGATCCGTTCACCCAACCTCCCGGCCGTGATGGCAGTACACTTGCCTATGGACAGTCGGATGGGTGCCATGAAACGGGCGGCCAGATACCTGGCGAAGAAAAAGGCCAGGACTATTGATGTTATCAAGGAAAAAATAGCCGAAATCTGAAGACTTCTTTTTTTGCTGCGCACCTTGTCCGCTCGCATATCGATTCCCACCAGGTATTCACCCACCCCGTTTTTTATGGGTGCGTAGCCTGAAAGAAAGGATCCCCATTCGTCCGTGTTTATAATGTCATCAACCGCAGCCCCGGTAAATCCCTTTATCATTTCCGGAAGAATGACATCATATTCCTGTCCCGGAGGAGCTTGTTTATCCGTCTCATCGGAGTCGATTACGAAGAAGATCTTCTCGCCCTCCTGTCTCATCACATAAAGAAAGGCGATGTCGGGATTCATTCGACGCAACATGCGAAGAGTCTGAAGGTTGCGGAGATAAGACGGATCCGTCACGGCGGAAGCTTGGGTGATATGCCGGAGTTCATTGGCATCTATGGATTGGCTTATCAACGCAGCACTCGCCTGAAGCCGTTCCTTCAGCCCTTTCATCAGGCTTTCCGCGGCACTCATATAAAAATAGCTCCCTGCAGTACCCAGGACAAGAAGCACCGTAAGCAGGTGGCTCAAAAAAAGCTTCGCACGAACTGAAATGCGAAAAGCTCTTTTCCTTTTGGATATGAAATCCTTCATTACAGACCAGTTCTCCGCACCGCGCACTAGATTACAACGAAATCATGGTGGTTGTGCAGGTAGCATTTGATCGTACGGGCGAAATAATCCTCACAACCCCTGCGACATTTAAGGTCGGATCGGATATCAAAAAAAAGATCATCGGAAGTGATCAAAAGGGCATTCAACATACCGAGCTACCTTGCAGTTTCGAAATATTTTTCAATATTAAAATGAAATTATTTAAAAATTGAGATGCGGAACCATAGAAAAAACTTGTGTTACACGTCAACAGAATAATGATTTGAAAAGAAATTGTCCAGCATAGAACTCTCAACGAGGTAAATTAAAAATGTTTAAATCGTAAACCGGTCGCCTCCGTGAACGGCAATTCATTTTCCCTTCGATATGGTTATATCAAAGACCATCGCCAGGGAACGGGAGGCGAAATTCAAGCAGGAGGTCCGGGAAGGCAAGCACCAGCAGAAGGCGCGCCGGATCAAGTTTGAAGTCTTCGCGGAGAAGTACCTCGAAAACGCCAGGGTGAACAAAAGACCTTCATCGGCAAAACGAAACCAAGTGTCCGTTGGTCAGCTGATGCCGTTTTTCAGGGGTCAGTTGATAGGATCATTGTTGCCTTCCAGGTGGAACAGTACAAGAAGGCCATGAGAGACGGAGGCGCGTCTCCGGCCACAGTAAACCGTGATGTGGCTTACCTCCGGAACATGATGAACATTGCGGTTGATTGGGGATATTTACGGGTGAATCCTCTTTCCAGAATAAAGATGATCCGGGAGGATAATGAAAAGATGTGGTGCCTCTCATACGAGGAAGAGGTCCGCCTCCAGGAGATAAATTAAAGGGTTTGCAAGGATGCAGCCATCCTGCAGCCCTTTTTTTGTTTCTAATCTGTGTGGCATGGTGAATTTAATAGGGGGCATCACCAATTTCCGGCTCTCTTATTTCAGGTGCGACACAGAGGGCAACATCACCTGGGGTTCGGTCAGCAGAAAACTCCCTTCCTGGATCCAGTCTTTTAGAATCTTTGCGATTTCCACCGCCCTCGAATATGAAGAAAGAGGGACTGTCGGGATATCCTTCCCGTTCAAATGGATTGTGCCGCTTTTGAGTTGTGCGTAGTTTACCTCGGCAAGGGGCTTTGCCTCTCCTCGAGGGTAATCTCTGCCGTAGTCAACTACCTGCGTAAAAATTTCTTCATCGGATACACCGGTGAAACGGGCGATGTCTTCGCTTAAAACAGGAATCGGCACGCCGATGCCCACTGCCAGCGAGCAGCCGTATCCGAGTATGCTGACTCCGATCACCCATCGTGGATCCATCTGTTTCATGTCTCCGGTGACCATCAGTGTTCCGGCCGGCCTTCGCGGAGTACCACCGGGGGCTCTTTCCGCATCTGGCTTGTGCTGAGTTCCGGGGCCTATAACATAGCCCCGGGCTCCGCCCAGGAAGATGCGTGTCCCCAGCCCTATGGTCAGATAATAAGGGTCGTTCATCAATGGGCTCATCTCTCCTGACGTGGAATAATTTGCGTTTCCGGCCGCGGGCTTGAGTACACCCATATAGGTGTAGATGGTCTTACGCGTCAGGTTTACCGCGCAGTTGTAATTCTGGTACGCGTTCCTGGGGTTGAGCAGCATAGCATAGGGCAGATCTTCAAGTACCACTTTCTTCCTGATTTCCCGGTTCGGATAGCAGTCTGTGCCGTAGGCCGTGGCACGCAACTCCACCTTCTTCCCTGCTATAAGGTCGTGGATCACATGGCCGCCACCGTATTTGAACTGACCCGGATGGATCACATTCAATGGATCGTTTTCGGCTGGTTCGGTCGCTCCGATGTAGGCGTCCACCGCTGCCAGTCCTGCATAGGCGGAGACGTCATTAAACCAGACTTTGGCCGCCTTAAGGGCCGGTTTTACATGTCCGAAATTAATAAAAGCCCCAGAAGAACACATCGGAGCAAAGGTACCTGTCGTTACAATATCCACCTCCGCAGCCGCTGCTTTTGGACCCCTGCTTTTGACGATTTCGGTCATTTCGTCCGCCGATACAACCACCACATCGCCTTTGCGGATTTTTTCGTTTATTTGTTGAATTGTCTTTACAGCTTTTCGGCCGGCCATCAGATCCTCCACTGCCCGTGTGATTTTGCTTTCTGGAAAATGACAATCCAGAAGTTGTCACGGAGTGTACTTCACTGCAACCGCAGTGACAAATAAAAAAATGGTGCCTGTGAATTTCAGGGGAGGTGGGATCCCCTTTGCAAAAATCTTGATGCGTTTGTAAAAAATACCATCTTCGCTTTATCGGCGTCGGGGTCGGGATCGGTATCGGGATCGAAAAGCCCGCCGATCAACGTCCGATACCGATACCGATTCCGACTATGAGGGACATTGTTGTTCCAGCCTCTTACGACGCCGTCAATTTTGGTTTTCATGGTCGAGATTTCGAACGCTTGGAAAAGAGGAGGCCCAACAGAAGCACGATCCCGAGAAACCCCAGCGTCGGCAGGTCACCCCAGCGGGCATAAAGCGTCGGAGGCGAGCAGGCGGCGTCAATGGTGCAAAGGATCACCTCACGGGTGAACAGGTCGCTCCGTTTGTGGATTTCACCGATGCGGTCGATACATGCGCTGATCCCGGTGTTGGCGGCACGGATCATTGGTTTGCGTTGTTCTATGCTTCGAAACACCGACATCGCCAGGTGTTGATGTGGGGCGCTGCTTCGTCCGAACCATGCGTCGTTTGTCAGGTTCACGAAGAAATCAGCTCCTGCCAGTGCCTGTTGCCTTGCATGAGCCGGAAAAATGACCTCGAAGCAAATCATTGCTCCGGCAGCCGGATGACCATCTCCCAAGGGGGATACATCCGTGCCGGAGGTGAAATCTCCGGCCGCAGGCACCAGTCTGTTGATAAAAAACAGGATGCTTTTAAACGGCACATATTCTCCGAACGGCACCAGGTGTATTTTGTCATAAAAAGCAATTTTTCCTTCAGGCGATAACATGTAGGCCCTGTTGAAAAAATTTATACCGCTTTGAATTTGCTCATAGGCGGGAGACCCGAAAATAAGCGACATTTTATTTTCGGCGACAAAACCGGAAAGCATGTCCGCGAATTCCATGTCTTCCTGAAAATAAAATGGAGTGGCGGTCTCGGGCCATACCACGAGGTCCGGCGAATGTTCCACCGCTTTCTCGGTCAGGTTCATATAAATATTGATGGTTTTTGTACGGTATGCTTTGTTCCACTTTACACTTTGATCGATATTCGGCTGAATGACGGCGGTTTTAATGTTCTCAGGCCGGCCTGCACCATCCCCTTGATCCCCCTGCATTGTCAACGACCCATAGAAGAACGCAAAAGCCAGGGCCAGGACCGCGAGTGCGCAGTTCAAAAATTTATCAAAATGCGATCGGACCGCGCCGGATGCAAAAAACCGAAAGGCTGCTGCGTTTACCAGTACCAACAGAAAGGAGACCCAGTAAACCCCACCCAGTGCGGCGATTTGAATAATGGAAAGCCTCTGGTACTGGGTGTAACCGGCAAGGCACCATGGAAATCCTACGATCAAGTGGGCTCTTGCATATTCCAGCGACACCCATGCGACCGCGATGAAAAGGCAGGAGAAGGGTAGTTTTGTAAATCTTGCCGCCAGAGCGCAGAAAATGCCTGTATATAACGCCAGGTAAAAACAAACTGCGCAAAGGGCGATGATACCGACTGGCAGCGGCAGGCCCCCATAACGCTGCAATACGAAAACGATCCAGTACATCAGTGTCATAAAATGAACGATGCCGGCAAGGTATCCCAGGCGAAAAGCCTCGGCGGGCGGCCTGCCCTCGATTGCTTTGAAAAGTGGGATCAGGCAGATCCACGCCAGCCAGTCCGTACGAAAAGGTGGGAACGAGGCGGTCAATAAAAGGCCGGACAGAACGGCTCCAAGCCATGGAAGATAAGATTTGGTAAAGTTTGAGCCGGGTGTTTGTGAATATGTGGAAGATCGGGCCACGGGATTTCCGGATGGGCACTGATTAATTGAAACCGGTTTTCAGACGCTCTGCAAACGCGGTCTCCGGGTCGGGTTCTATGAGAATCTCGTCAATTTTTCGCTGGTCGGCCTTTTGTATAACAAAGTTGACTCCTTCAAAAGGAATCTTTTCGCCGGCCTCGGGGATTCTTCCGAGCAGGTGAATTATAAAACCTCCAACCGATTCATAATCCCCTTTTGGGAGCTTGAAGTTTAGAAATTCTTCCAGTTTTTCAGCTTCCATTCGGGCATCTACAAGAGCAGTTCCGTCCTCATGAACTGTTAGAAAGGGAGTATCTTTATCGTGTTCGTCAAGTATTTCACCCACGATTTCTTCAAGTATGTCTTCTATAGTGATTATCCCGGCTGTACCTCCATATTCGTCGGTCACCACAGCCATATGGGTTTGTCTTGCTTTGAGATCACGAAGAAGCTCGGCGAGCGGTTTGGTTTCCGGGACGAAAAAGGGGGGCCTCAAGAGATCAGGGGGAATAGTTATTTCGGGCGCCTCTCCCCAGAGTTTCAAGAGATCCTTTGCGTGCAGTATTCCTTCTATTTTATCTATTGTGCCGGAAAAGATAGGTATCCGCGTGTGTCCGCATTCTCTTACAAGATGAATGACTTCGCCGAGCGTGGCATTGAGGGGGGCGGCAGACATCTCAGTCCTGGGGACCATGATCGAATGGGCCTGGGTTTCCCGAAGTTCGAGGACACCATGAACCATGTGGGATTCCTCGTCGCTAACGAGCCCCTTGGCCATTCCCTCGTCCATGAGATCCTGAATCTCTTCAGCAATGGCGTTGGATCCATCAGGGTGTGCCTTTTTTCTGATTAAATCCCTGATGTATGCCAGAAACCCTTGTGACGACTCCGCTTCCAAGGAATACCTTTTCTTTGTGTTCGATCATGGAATGACCCGTGTAGGTCATGCTCCTACCATTGAGACAGAAATATAGATTTATATGCAGAGTAATGTCAAGAGCTTTGCGGATTGATATTGATATTTCTTTGATGATGATATTTCTTGACTAACAGTAGAACCGGATGTATATTCCATATGTTCTATCCCCTGAGGAGGGAATTTTCGTGTCGGCGGGGCACCTTCTTCAGGCCGACGGTGTTGAAGGGGATACGTGGAGCATGATCACACCGTTGCATGTGCGGGCATAGCTCAGCTGGTAGAGTACAAGCTTCCCAAGCTTGGTGTCGCGGGTTCGAACCCCGTTGCCCGCTCCAGTTTTTGCTGAAGTCAGGTGCGGCCTGACTACCCTTTTTGAGGTCCGTATTGCATTTCAGGATGCGGTACTTCGAATTGCGGACTTTGGCGGTGGGTCTGGACACCGGCGGTGTTATGCCGGTGCTCTTTTGATTTATTGCTCATGAGGTAGTCTGCAAGTCAGGAAGCGGGCCGCAAAGCCCGTTTTTTTTTGTTGTGGGTTGTTGTAACTGAACCACTGCAGGGATTCCTTGCTATGTCTGTTGCCGAAAAAATTATTGGGCAGGTGACAGTACTTGTTGAACCGGTGATCGAAGAACTAGGCTTCGAACTGGTTGATGTGGATTTTTTGACAGACAGGGGCCGAAGGGTATTGCGGCTTTATGTGGATAGGGAATGTGGTGGCATAACCCTCGATGAATGCGTGGAAGTCAGCAGGGAGGTTGATGGTTTGATCGAGCTGGAGGACGTGGTTCCTGATCCATATGTTCTGGAAGTGAGTTCTCCAGGGCTTGACAGGCCTCTTAGGAAAGAAAAGCATTTCGCCGCTGCGGTGGGGCGGAAGGTGAAGGTGAAAATGAAAAAGCCGGTGGAAAACCGACGGAATTTTACCGGGATGCTGGAGAGTTTTAATGCCAATCTGATTACATTGCAGATTGAAAATCACAATGTAACGTTACCCGTGGCAGAAATCGAGAAGGCCAGGATTGTGTACGAAGTTTAGGGCGACCGGGTTGCGGTCTACTATATTGCCGGATTGTAAAATCCGTGGGAAGTCAAACATCGTTGGAGTGAAAAAACATGATTTCCGACTTATCCAAAATGATCGATCAAGTCAGCCGTGAAAAGGGCGTGGATCCGCGAGTGTTGATAACTGCGCTCGAAGAGGCGGTCAAGGCCGCTGCGCGTAAAAAACACGGCCCTGATTACGAACTCGAAGTAAGCTATAATGAAGAGGCCGGAGAAATCGAGGTTTTCGAGTTCAAGGAGGTCGTTGAACAGGTCATCAACGAGCATCTGGAAGTTTCATTCGAAGAAGCGAAACAGCTTGACCCTGAATCGGAGATCGGCGACAGCCTCGGCATAAAGATGGACACAAATACATTCGGAAGGATCGCCGCACAGTCCGCCAAACAGGTCATTATGCAGAGGCTGAAGGAAGCCGAAAGGGATATCGTTTACGATGATTTCAAGGACCGGCGTGGAGAAATAATAAACGGTATCGTCCAGCGTTTCGACAGAGGGGCTATAATCGTCAACCTCGGTCGTACGGAAGCCGAGCTTCCAGTGAAAGAACAGGTGCCACGGGAGCCATACAAGCAGGGAGACAGAATCAGGGCCTATATACTTGAAATCAGGCAGTTCAGCCGGGGGCCACAAATAATGCTGTCGCGGACTCATCCCAATTTTGTCGCCGCACTTTTTGAAAACGAGGTTCCGGAGATAGCCGAAGGAATTGTTAAAATCGTGCAGGTCGCCCGGGAACCGGGCAGCCGGTCGAAGATAGCCGTAAAGAGCCGGGATTCGGATGTTGACCCTGTTGGGGCGTGCGTCGGAATGAAAGGACGGAGAGTTCAGGCGGTTGTCCAGGAATTGAGAGGGGAAAAAATCGATATCGTTCCGTTCGATGATGATCCTGCCAAATTCATATGCAATGCGCTGGCTCCTGCTGAAATCACCCGTGTGATCGTTGATGAGAACAATCGTTCAATGGAGGTTGTGGTCGCTGACGATCAACTGTCTCTTGCCATCGGGAAAAAAGGACAGAATGTACGCCTCGCCTCGAGACTGACCGGATGGCGTCTGGATGTGGTCGGGGAAACCGCATATAACAAGAATTTGAAGGACGGCTACCGTTCATTGCTTGATTTGACCGGGGTCGGGGAAAAGTTGGCTGCAGATCTGCATGCCGAAGGGTTCGGTTCCGCTGATGATATTTCCCGTGCTTCTGTGGTGGATCTCATGGATGTCGTGGGCATCGATGAAGAAAAAGCGGGAACACTGATCCGTGAGGCGGAGCAGTATGTCGCAAGAAAGCGTGCCGAAGGAATTCTGCCGCCCGATTTGCAGGAAAAGGAAACAACGCCGCCCGATCCGGCCGGGCATACGGATATAGAAAATCCAACGGAGCCGGAGGAAGGCTTTGAACAGGGATAAAAAAAGTCTACCGATAAGGAAATGTATCTCGTGTGGCAAAAAAAATACTAAAAATAGTTTATTAAAACTTGTTATAAATGATAAAGATGAGGTGGAGTTTGATTACAGAGGATCTAGCCCGGGTAGAGGAGCATATGTATGCCGACGGAATGAATGCATCGTGCGGGCGATGGGGGAAAGGGTTCTCTGTAAAGCTTTCCGGAGACCGGGGCCGTTCATTTGTAGATTTTGCGGATCATTGCAATAAAAAAACGGATTGAAAGCTTTTTCAGCCTGCGGCGCGGCGGCTTAAAAGATAATAGTTTTAGTTCTGGGGGAGTATATGGCGAAAGTCAGAGTCTACGAACTGGCGAGAGAACTCAACGTCGACGGTAAAAAACTCGTCGAAATGCTCGCGGCCGACGGACTGGATGTGAAGAATACCTTGAGCACCCTCGACGAGTCCGTGGCGATGAAGGCCAGGGAGATGGTTTCCAGGAATGTCGTCTCAGAGGTTATCGAAGAAAAACGAATAACCAGACGGGTTATCCGGCGTAGAAAAAAGGTCAAGGTGGATGAGCCTCCATCCGAGGTCGAGCCTTACCAGGAAAAGACACCGGAGGCTTCTATCGAAGTCCCTGCAGAGGAAGAAGCTGAAAAGATAGATGAAACCGGACTCGAACCGGCTGAAGCCGAAAGTGAAATCGTTGAGGCCCAGGAAGTATTGAAAGAGCCTGAGCCGGAAGTGTTGGATGAGAAAGCCCCCGCTGAAACGATATCTACACCTGCCGAGGAGGTCTCCCCAAAAATAGCTGTGAGTGAACAATCTGCAACTGAAATTGAACAACAATTACCAGAAGTTGGGGAAGCGCCCGTAGAGGCGGTTCAGGAAGACAAGGCACCTGTGGAACCGGCGTCTGGGCTTAAGGTCAAACCCAAAACAGCTGAAGCGAAAAAAGCGAAACCCAAAAAATCCAGAAAAAAATTCGATCAGCCGGCCCGTATTATAAGCAAACCTGTCGAGCCGCCCCCACCCACTCCCGAACCTCCAGCGGAGCCTCCGCCAGAGGTCAAGTTGATTCCCGAGATAGAGCCGACCCCCGTCAAGGTGGTCGTTGAGGAGGAGCCCGGTGCCCGCTCGAAAAAATTAAAGCAGGTAAAGAAAAAGAAGGAACGACGAAAAATAGATGTAGAAACCGACATCGCTCGTGTCTCTGCGAAGCATCGCAAGAAAGAAGTGTACGAAAGGGCGGACTTGTACCAGGGCCGGCCTATGAGAGGCAGAGCGGCAAAAGGAGCTAAGGGCAAGGATACCGGTAAAAAAAGCGGACATACCGAAATTACTGTTCCGAGAGCTATAAAGAGGAGGCTCAAGGTCCACGGGAGTGTAACGGTTGCTGAGCTTGCAAAGGCCATGGGTGTCAAAGCGGCGGAGTTGATAAAAAAGCTTATGATAATGGGTTCCATGGTTACAATCAACCAGGAGCTTGACCTAGAAACCGCTTCCCTGATCGCCGATGAGTACGGCTACGAACTCGAACAGGACTCTTTCGAGGAAAAAAGCCTGATCCCTGATACGAAGGACGCTGAAAAAGATCTGAAGTCGAGGCCGCCGGTGGTCACAATTATGGGGCATGTCGACCACGGAAAAAC
>OMKS01001889.1_pt1 | contig 18084 bp, 14 predicted proteins | sample 1674721 | NCBI WGS metagenome assembly OMKS01 (sample SAMN06264996, study PRJEB25208) | sediment metagenome | isolation source: hot spring sediment | place: USA: California | collected 2014-09-02
TGCAGTAGTAATTGCTGACGACCACCCGCACCGCCTCTTCCTGCTCGGCATCCCACTGGACCGTGGTCAAGGCGAAGGTGTTCGTGGTGCTGTCGAATGCAATCGTCATCTGCGTATGCTGCTCAATCGCCACTACGCGCCCGTATTGCGCCATCAGCATCAACTCACGGGCGGCCCTCTCGACCATCATCCGTTTGTAGGAGTTGGCGTACATACCGATGCCGGTGCCGCCCATGATGGTGATCAACGCCACCACCACGAGCAGCTCCGTCAGCGTGAAGGCCGGCCGCCGAGCCCGCGACGGACTCAACCGGCTGCTATCGCCACTGAACATCTTGTCATGTCGCACCAACCGAAACATCCGGCCACCGTCAAAGGATTAGTCGTTGTAGATGTCGGCCGCGTCGCCCTCACCGCCCGGCTGCCCGTCGGAACCGAGGCTGATCAGGTCGTAGCTGCCGTAGTTGACGCTGCCGCTGGCCATATAGATAAAGGGGTTATCCCAGGGATCGACCAGGTTGCTCATTTTGATGTATGGCCCGGCCCACTTGCCCGAATCCTGAAGGTCGGGCGGGCATTCCAGCAGCGCCATCAATCCTTCGGAGTCATCCGGATAGCGCCCGCAGTGGATGCTGAACCGCTCCAGCGCGTCCTCAATCAGCGCCATCCGCGGCTTCGCAAGGTCCGCCTTGGCCTTGGTCATCGCCTTGAACGCCTTCGGCGCGGCGAATGCCGCCAGCAGCGACAGGATGATAATCACCACGAGAAGTTCGACCAGTGTAAATCCCTTTCTGTTCCGCCTTCTACGTTCCATTGTTGCACCTTTCTTCAACTGAGGTCCGCTACACGTATCCGCCGACCGGCCCTACAGCATTCCTCCGCCGGTCGACATCATCAATATCGGAAGCAGCGTGGCGACGATGATGAACCCGATCACCAGCGCCAGCGCCAGTATCATCAACGCCGGGAAGATCGCCATGAACCGCGTTACCGCGGCATCGGCCTCCCCGTCAAACGTCTCGGCCGCGTTGAGCAACATTTCGTCCAGCTTGCCCGTTTCTTCGCCGATGGACACGATCTGAACCAGCAACGGAGGAAAGTATCCCGACTCGCCCAGCGGCTCGGCCACGGACTCGCCCCGCTTGACCTTCTCGGCCACCTCGTCAATCGCCCGCCCAAGCAGCTCGTTGCCCAGCGTGCCCCGCACCACCTTCAGCGCCTCCAGAATCGTAACCCCGCCCTTCGTCAGCGAGCCCAGCGTCCTGGCGAAACGTCCCACGGCAATCGTCCGAAGCACCGACCCCATAATCGGAATCCGCAGCTTGAAGGTATCCCACGACAGTTGACCGTCCCGTCTCGTCCACCGCCACAGATACACCAGACCCACCACCACGGCGGCAATCACCAACCAGCCCATCACGGAGGTAAACAGCGACCGCAGGAAGCCGCTGGTCGCCATCAGCAGACGTGTCGGCCACGGCAACAGACCCATGGAACCCTCCATGGATCCCAGAACCATCGGCATGATCCACGTCAGGATCACCGTAACCGATGCAATCCCCAGAACCAGTACGAAAAGCGGGTACATGGAGGCATTCATCAGGTTCGTCCGAACCTTCACCTCCCGCCCCAGAATCCCGGCCAACTGGGAGGTTGTCTGCTCCAGGATGCCGCCCGTCTCGCCCACTTCGACCATCGACAGATACAACGGCCCGAACACGTGCTCGTATTCGGTCATGGCCTCGGACAGCGACTTGCCCGTATTGACCGAATCCACCAGGCTGTCGAGCATCTCCTTCATCGCCCGCCCATCCTGCTGGTCCCGAATCAGCGACAAGGCATTCAACAGGGGCAATCCCGCCCGCAGCGCCGTGCTGAGCTGCGTGGTCATGGCCAGAATCTCTTTGTGGCGGATGCGACCCCGGCCAAAGTCAAGAAAACGGCTGAGGTCGAGCATCGTCTTCTCGCCGTCCGCAACCCGTCCGTGCAACTTCTCGGCCATTTCCAGGACGAAATGGCCCTTCTGGGCCAGCGCCGCCACCGCACTCTTGCGATCCGCGGCCTCAATATGCCCGCTGATATGCACGCCGCCGCGATCTACTGCCTTGTATGCAAACTGCCCCAAAACTATGCCTCACTGAATGCAGAATCCCATCCTTCCCTGGTTGTCAGTGGCGCCGGCCGCCCCGCCGGTAACACTGGGGCGCCTCCAGACGCCGATATTTTACTTACACGTCCAGCCCCGCCTTCCGAGTTGCCTGGCCCGCAAGGCCGCCACCGCGGTTCTGCCCGCCCCTCACAAGCAAATACCCCGTCCCCCGACCACGCAGACCACCGGCGTCAGTCTTCTTCAATGGTTCTGGCCACACGGAAGACTTCTTCAGGCGTCGTCAGACCCTTGAGCACCTTCGCGATGCCGTCATGCACCATATCAATGTGATCGCTGGCCGCCGAATGCAGGATGCCCTCAATGGTGGGCTTATGGCCGATCACTTCACGCATCTTTGGCGTAACGCGAAGCAACTCAAAGATACCCACACGCCCGGAATACCCCGTCTTCATGCACTCATTGCAGCCGCGGCCGCGATAGAGCGTTACCTCACGGCCCACCTTGACGGCCCCATTAAGGCTCCGCAGGAGATTCTCATCGGGCTCATAGGGCTCGCGACAATGCGAACAGATATTGCGAATGAGCCGCTGCGCCAGGATGCCTTCGAGCGAACTGGCCAGCAGGAACGGTTCCAGGCCCATGTCAATCAGACGCGTAACCGCCCCGGCCGCATCGTTGGTGTGCAACGTCGAGAAAACCAGATGCCCCGTCAAAGCCGCACGAATCGCGATGTCGGCCGTCTCCCGGTCGCGGATTTCGCCAACCATGATGATATCCGGGTCGTGCCGCAGGATGTGCCGCAATCCCTGGGCGAACGTAAGCCCACGCTTGGGATTGATCGGCATCTGGTTGATGCCGTCGAGCTGGTACTCCACCGGGTCCTCGACCGTGATCATCTTGACGCCGGGCTTGTATATCTTGCGCAGCGAACCGTACAGCGTCGTCGTCTTGCCGCAGCCGGTCGGGCCCGTCACCAGGACGATGCCGTGCGTCTTGTTGAGGCACTTCGCCCACCCTTCGAGGGTTACCTCCTGCATCCCGAGGTCCTCCAGGCGGATCAGTGAGGCCGTCCGGTCCAGAAGACGCATCTCCAGCGCCTCGCCCCAGACCGTCGGAATGGTCGAAACACGGATATCGATCCGCCCGTTCTTGCCCGTAAACTCGATGTGGCCGTCCTGGGGAACGAACCGCTCGGCGATATTCATATCGGCCATAATCTTGATACGTGAAATGATCGCCGCATGCAGCTTCTTCGACGACGGCGACTGTTCCACCAGAATGCCGTCGATGCGGTACTTGATCTTGACCTCGCTCTCAAAGGGCTCGATGTGGATATCGCTGGCCCTCGCCTCAATCGCCTCCAGGATGATCAGGTTCACCAAGTTCACCAGGGAGGGCTGACGGGCGAGTTCATGCAGCTTGGCCGGTGAGAAATCGATGCCTTCGAGCTGCTCCTCGGCCTCGGCCCGGTGCTCAGCCGGGGCCAGGTTGTCCAACATCCGGGCCACGTTCGACCCGTAGAACTTCAGAATCGCATTCTCCATATCGCTGGGATTGGCATAGTAACGCTTCACCAGACAACCCGTTACGACGCGAACGTCTTCAATGACCTGGGGCTGGAATGGATCGGTCATCGCCAGAGAAATCCGACCGTTGTCGCGGCTGAGGGGCAGCACGTTGTACTTGCTGACCAACTCCGCCGGTACCGTGCTGATCAGTTCGCTGGGCACGGATACCTCGGCCAGGTCCACGCGCTCTATGCCCGCCTGGAGCGCAAGTGCTTCATTTAACTCATCTTGCGATACGTGGCCCAACTCGATAAGGATGTCGCCGATGCGCCGCTGATCCGTCTTCTGACGTTCCAGTGCCGTGTTCAGCCGAACATCGTCCAAGTAGGCCTTCTCACAGAGCAATTGGCCAATCCGCTTTTTCCTGACACTTGCTATCAAATCGACTCCTTCACAACCGGCCTACGACCGTCGCTTGTGACGCCGTAAGTTACTGCTAACACAATATTTATATCGGATTGATCAAGGCAGCCCCCCAGTCCGAAGGGCAGTCATTCTGCGCCATGCTCCTGATCACGTGGTTCAGACGTCCGAACCGCCGATTTTGTTACAGAAAAATGGCTTCTACGCAGAAATAGTGCGAATCCGGAGGACCCCGGTAACGTCCGGCACGCAAATATATACAATATAGGGCCTTTGGCGAAGAGAAAACCGCCGTCGCAGGTGCGATTTCGCTGCCCGCCGACAACGCGGCTGGATACGGCGGCTTGACGTTTGCCCCGGTTGCCGGTAGGTTTACTTTTGGCACCGGCAAAATGTGTGTTGCCGGACGGCTACGCTGACATCTGAAAGGAGGCAGTGCATGAGCGGAGTTTTCGGGGTCGTTTCCAAGACGGACTGCATCGAAACGCTGTTTTACGGGACGGACTACCATTCCCATCTAGGCACCGAATATGGCGGAATTGCCGTCCTCGGGGACCGTTTCCACCGTCAGATCCATGACGTCAGCCGCAGCCAGTTCAAATCGAAGTTCTTCGATGACTACCAGCGAATCAGCGGCAACAAGGGTATCGGTGTAATCAGCGGCTTTGACGAGCAGCCGATATACCTCAATTCGCGGTTCGGCCCCTTCTGTGTGGCCATGAACGGGATTATCGAGAACGCCAATGCCCTGGCCACCGAGTTGCTCCAGGCAGGGGTCTCCTTCAGCGAGGTTTCCCGCGGGAATGTCAATGCAGCCGAGTTGATTGCCAAACTCATCAGCCAGGGTAAAAATCTTATTGATGGCATCGAGAGGATGTTCCAGCGTATCGAGGGCTCCTGCTCCCTGCTGCTGCTGACCCGCGCCGGAATATACGCCGCCCGAGATCGCCTCGGTTATACACCCCTCATAATAGGCCGCCGCGAGGATGCATGGGCGGTTACGAGCGAGACGTGCGCCTTTCCAAACAACGGATTCGAGGTCGTCCGGTTCATCGAGCCCGGTGAAATCATCCTGATTAACGAAGACGGCATCGTGCAGCGCAGAGCCGGGCGAAAGCGCCCCAAGCAGGTGTGCTCGTTTCTCTGGATATACACCGGATTCCCCGCCTCGGACTACGAGGGCGTCAATACGGAGGTCGTGCGGGAGCGATGCGGGCGTTTGCTCGCCCGGCGAGACACGGACATCGAGGTGGACCTTGTCAGTGGGGTTCCTGACTCCGGCTTCGCGCACGGGCTGGGCTATGCCATGGAGTCCGGCAAGCCGTTCAGGCGGCCCCTTGTGAAGTACACGCCCGGTTACGGACGCAGCTACACCCCGCCCTCGCAGGAGACGCGCGACCAGGTGGCTCGGATGAAGCTGATTCCCATCAAGGACGTCATTGAGGGCAACAGCATTGTGCTCTGTGAGGACTCCATCGTCCGCGGCACGCAGCTCAAGAACTTCGCCATCAAGAAGCTCTGGGACTGCGGCGCCAAGGCCGTTCACGTGCGCCTGGCATGCCCGCCGCTGATGTTCCCCTGTCGATTCAATCTATCGACACGGTCCATTCACGAGCTGGCCGCCAGACGGGCGATTCGTTCGCTCGAGGGGCACGACACACGCGATGTATCGGCATACACGGACCCCACGACCGATAAGTACGCGGCTATGGTCCATCGGATCACGAAGGACCTCGGCGTAACGACGCTTCGTTATCAGACCGTGGAGGATATGGTCGAGGCCATCGGGCTCCCAGCCGAGGACATGTGCCTGTACTGCTGGACCGGGCGCTGCCCCGCCGCTGGAATAGGCGCGCCTGTTCAGGAGATCCACGAAATTAAGGGGAGAGTCCCGCACACTGCCCTGCACGAAGAAGCGGGCCTGCCCCAGAGTTTGCCGTAAACTCTAATGGTTACAACAGCCGCACGAGACGCTGATTCTTGAGGATATGCCATGGCGTGCCTGATCGTTACAAATGGTGCTCAGCAAGGGGACTTCTATCCCCTCGGGTACCGGACAAACGTCGTGGGCCGGGCCGAGGCGCTGCCGATTCAGATACTCGACGACCTCGTATCCCGCAAGCATTTGCAGGTCCGTTATGATGCGGGAACCCAGAAATACCATGCACTGGATATGCGCAGCCGGCACGGTGTGCTCATCAACGGCCGGCGGATATCGGACGAGGTTGCGCTGGCCGAGGGCGACCATATCCAGATCGGCCGGACCCTGCTCTTGTTCACCGAAGAGGAAATAAACGACCGGCAGAGCGCCTTAGGCCATTTCAAGAAGGTTGGCGAGCGAATGCGTCCCACCCAGATTCAGTAAATGACCCTGACATCGGCGCACGCGTATAGGTATTTGGCCGGTTTTGCGAAAACTGTGAACAAAGCAGCAATTGCCGAGTATTTACCAGTGGAAGAATTTTTCAAAAAAATTCAGAACGGGGTTGACATAATACCGAAATCAATATAACATACAACTTGCAAGCCTCTGCGGGTTTCCTCCCTCTTCCTCTCGCTCTCTCCCGACCGCAGAGGCTTCTTTTTTGCGCGCGCCCCGGCGGACCTTGACCAGTTCCGTCCCATTTCCGGTAATAACGCGCCCGGCTCCTCCAGCAGGTTCGGTGTATCGTCCGCTCGCTGGATAACCAGCCCCGCCCTAAGGATTGACCGCAAGAACGGCCTCTCCCGCGGCCCTTCAGATCGCTCGCTCCAGCAGCCTTAGCAGATAGGGGCCCAGCACAATGAACCCGATGGTCGCCGCGCCCACCGCTGAGACCAGGACCGCCGCGGCCGCAACGTCCTTCGCTCGCTTGATCAGTGGATGAAACTCCGGCGATGCCACATCTGCAAGGAACTCCAACGCGGTATTCAATGCCTCGGCCGTCCACACGCTCATGATCGCTATGACCAGCCAACACCAGTGGTCCGCATCCAGCCGAAAGACCGCCCCAAGCACCAGAACCATGATCGATGCGCACGCATGAAGCCACGCGTTATGCTGCGACTTGAGCATCAACCGCACCCCGCGAACCGCATGTGTAACGCTCCGTAGACGCCCGGTAATCGTGAATGGCCCGGGATCCAGGTCGTCGGACGACTCCGACCGCAACGAATTATCGGCCTTCTTATCGATCACGGTGCCCCTCTGATAGCAATGAAGCATAGGTATTGTATCGGCGGGATTAGCGTAGCGCTGCAATGATATGGCCGCAATTCCAGCATCTCGGACGGAACCTCCGTCCGGGCGGCACCGACCCGTGCGACGCCACTTTCTTTCGGCCAGAGAATTTTATTTGCAAAATGCTTGACAGAATGCTTTGGCAGTGCTAAGTTCTAATTCAGTAAGTAACCAAATTTGTCCACAAGCCCCTGGGCTATCTCGCTTTTCCTCTCTCTCCCTCCGCACCCAGGGGCTTTTTTTCTGCCTTCTTGGGCCCTCAGGCATACACACCCGGCGGGCGACCTATCCCCTCCGGAGGAGTTAAAAATCTCCCCAAAAGCCGCAGGGGGAAAATTTTTCGCTTTTTTCTCATGGGGGGGGTTGACAAGTCCGCCGGTTCTGGCGTATCATAATGATCGTAAGCCCTTGCGGGTTCCTCTCCCTCCCTCTTCCTCTCTCCCGACCGCAGGGGCTTCTTTTTTTCCAGCAGCCGCCACCGTCTGGCCTCGCCGGGCCTCCGTTTAGATGCGAGCGGGCGATTTTCCTGTTTTTTTTGCGTAACAAATTCCCCCGGGGCGGCTCCTTACTCATGCACGGCGGCAACATAAAGGCATAATAGTCTTCCTTCAAAGCAGCCCCCTCTCTCCTCCTTCAAGCTCGCAAAAGCAAGAGCCAAAAAGGGGGCTGTCTGCGCGTGGGTTGCACCACTGCGGCATCGGCACGCTTCTCGTGGGGTCGTTGACCTGCCGCCTCGCTTCTACCCAAGCCGATCGGTCGTCGGCAAGACTGCGAATGGGAGTCTTTTTCTAACAGGTCTCTGTGAGTTAGCCTCGCCGAAGCAGGCTCGATAGGGTAGATTGAACCTCCGAAGACAAAAAAATGAGCGGCAGGACGCGCCTTTCGGCCGGACCCTGCCGCTTCCTCGTGTAGCAGCGATTTACTGCACCGCTGGGGGCATTCCACCATCCCCCTGGACGGGGGTTATCTAGTCGAGCATACCCATCATGACAAGTTGGGCTTCCTGGACGGGGGTAACGACCCCCTTGAGTTCCTTCTGGGCCACCACGAGCTGCGTCTTCACGGTTGCCTTGGCCTTGCGCAGGGCGTCCAGCTTGCTTGCCACCGCAGTAGCATCCGGCGCCTCGGCCCGGAGGACCTCGCGAAGCTCCGCGGTCGCCTTTGCCACGGGACCCTCAGGCTGTGCAGCTGTGGCCCCCTGAACGCCCTGGCCTCGCCCCTGACCACCGGCGGCATCCTGCCCGCCGGGTCCGCCTTGGCCACGGCCGCCGAACTGCCCCGTCGCTCCAAATCCGCCACGGGCCCCAAATGCACCGCGGCCCTCCAACTCCCGCGACAGATCCTGGACCTTCTGCAATTTGGGCTCAATCTTCGCCCACTGGGCGTCATCGGCCCGCAGCATCGTTCTGTAGATGTCGGTACGCGCGCCACGTGCCGCCATTGGGTCTCGTTGCATCCCCTGGGCATCCTGACCGCCTCTGACGCCCCCCCTGCCGCCGGCCCCTCCACGAGCGCCACCGGCGCCACCCTGGGCCGCCAGCGCAAGCTGCACCGCGAGGACAAGGGCCAATGCCGAAAGACCGCTGATAGCAACGACTTTCCTTTGTCTGGACATGTTGTTTTCTCCTTGATCGAACGGGTGTTTGTTGTGGTATCGCTACACGTTTGAGAGGTAGTGTCCGAGTCCGCCCGTTGGTAACGGCATAATTCTCAGATTTCTGAAGATTATTTTCAGCCGTTACCATCGCGTTTTCCAGGGCACTAACAACGCGAAAGCAGAAACGAATGAATCCGACTGCAGCGGGTTCACGACGCAAGACACTACTCACACCAAAGCACTGATGAAAGGAGCACGAACAATGAGACGAACATGGATTACCGCAATGGTTGTGCTGCTGGGGTTGGCCCTGGCGGCGGAAGCGGGGATGGGCCGAATGGGCGGCCGCGGTGGACAAAGGGGTCCGCAGGCCATCTCCCAAGGACGTAATAGAGGCTATCAAGCGGCCCCACGGCAATGGGGGCGAGACCTGGCCGGGGCTTGGGGGGGGCGTCAGGCGGTAGGCCAAGGGGCAATGCAGTACGGCCGCATGGACGCACGCGGCCCCGTGGCCGGCCTTCGGGGTCGTGGCGTTGGTCCAATGGGCGGCCGAGGCGGCTACGTCCAAGCGCCCCTAGGCCGCGGCATGGGCCAAGGTTCCGGCCTGATAGGTGGCCGCGGACTGCGACAGGGCCCTGCCCAGTGGAATATCACCGGCCGGCGCGGCACCGACAACTTCGGATATGGCCTCGGACGCGGCCGACAGGGCCCGCAGGCCCCTGGAGTCGGTCCAATGGTTCGCGGCGGCGGTCCCAGGTCTCTCCAGGCACCGGCCATGGCCCCCGGATATCGCGCCGGACAGGGTCGCAGCCAGTGGCCGCAGGGACTGCGGCAGGAGATCCAGAATATACGGCAGCGACTCCAGGACATGCGTGGTCGCCTGCGCGATGCCCGTCCCAGCGATAGGGCGGATCGCTTTGGCCCCGGACGTGGCCGCGGCGACACCCAGCGCCCTGAGAAACCCGGTCGGCCCCAGGACCGCCCAGACGCCGGTGATACAGGCGGACGTCGGGATCTGCCGCGAAGCGAGCAAAGGCAACAGCAGATGCGGGAGCGTATCCCTGGCAGCGGGCGTCCGGATACCGTCGAACCTCGCACGCCGGGTCGCTTTCGCGATCGCCAGGATGCCGCCGGCGATGCGGGCGACGGTCCTCGCGGATTCGATGGATTCGGTCGCGGACAGCGTCCTGACCGGCCACAAGGCGGCTTCGGCCCCTTCCAAGGCCTGCGCGGCCCGGAAGGACGCACTGGCCGCGGCGGTCCCGGAGCTTGGATGAGACAACCCGGTACCGAGGCCGAAGGCCCCGCCCCTGAGCCGAATCAGGCACCACCGCAGACCGATGCGGCCGAGGAGATTCCTGCCGAGACGCCGACCGACGACCATACGCCGGCAGAGACGACTCCGGTCGCCGAAGATGCGGCGGAGGCATAGAAACATGTGTTTCTTGGGGTCCGCCGGCGGTTTTTTCGGCCTACGAACAGAAAATACCTGTTACCGCCGGCGGTTTCACCCCACTATCGTATCGGTAAGGACTGTGGACACTGATTTCGAACTGTGGTCGGCCCGAATTACCACGGGCCTGACGGCAATACAACGGGTGAATCAGGCGATATGGTTAAGGCAAGTCTTCAGCACGGCGGCGTTTTCGCTATGGATGGCGTCTGGGGGCTTGCGGCTCTTCGGCCGGGGAAGCGGTCGGTTAGACAAGTGAATTTGATGGCTCGATGGCCCAGGACGGGGTTAGAATAGTGCTTTCAACTTGCGTCTTACAGCCGAGTCGATTGTCATGGCAGCAGGGATCATCCGTGGATTCCACACTTACGGTCAACCAGACGGATCGGGCCGATATCGAGGCCTGCCTGGCAGGCGACGAGGATGCCTATGGAAGGCTCGTGAGACGTTATGAATCGGAGCTGGCAAAGCTGATGTGGCGTTTTTGTCGCGACAGTACGGTTTGCGAGGAGCTGGTTCAGGAGGTCTTCGTCGAGGCCTATTTCGGCCTGGCGGGCTTTCGCGGCGAGGCGCCGTTTTCGCACTGGCTCAAGCGTATCGGCTCCCGGGTCGGTTATCGGTTCTGGCGGAACCAACGCCGTGAGGCGGGGCGATTCAGTCTGGAGGATTATGACGGGGTCGCGCCGGAGCCTGACAGCGATATCACCCCGGAGCAAGCCGGTGAAATCCTCCATCGACTGCTGGCCCACTTGAATGATGCGGACAGGCTCGTCCTGACGCTGATGTATTTTGATGAGTGCAGCACGCGCGACATAGCCGAAAGAATGGGTTGGACGCGCGCCATGGTTAAGATGCGGGCCAGTCGGGCCCGCAGGAAGCTCAAGTCAATAGCAGAACAGCAAGGTCTGCTGGAGGCAATAGGATGGACACGTTAAAGGCAATTGAAAAACTCGTTTGCCAGGCCCGGATGGAAGCAGTCCCGACCGTGAATGTCAGTTCTCGCGTTCTGCAGCGGATCGCGATGGACCAGACGCCCGCGCGGATACTTCCATTCACGCTCTTCGCCGGTGTTTCCGCCGCCGCCGCCGTGATCGTGCTGTTCCTGGCAGTCAACTCCTGGACCTATCTGACCAATCCAATGATGGACTTGTTCGCTCCGTTGCAGGGGGCCGCGATATGGTAGATCAAACCAGACCAGACGACCATGTCCCGCATGTGGTGCATGCGATGGGCCGCGTACACCGGACGCGGGATCTGGTGCTGTTGGCGGTGTTGATCCTCGCTTCGGGCGTGGTCATTGGAGCCGGGGGCGTGTTTCTGGCGGCGCCCGACAAGATGATCCCGCCGCCGCTGCCTCCGAAGGTGGATCCCATCGTCGGGATCATGAAGGATGATTACGGTCTCAGCGACGATCAGGTCGAGGCGATTCGTCCGGCATTCGCCAAGCATTTTGAGCAGATGTGGGCCATCTGGAAAGACAACGAGCAGAAGATGGCCGACATCCGCACGCAGTTGGACAAGGATTTGCAGCAGATTCTTACACCGGAGCAGTTCGCCAAGTGGCGAGAGAAGGTGGAGCAGCTCAACCGAGACGCTGCCCGCTGGCAGCGGGGACGGAGCGACCATCGGCAGGGACCGGGTGGACCTGGCGGCCCTGGTGGACCCGGAGACTGGCGTCGTGGGGGCGGCGAGGGGCCCGGCGGGGGCGGACGGGGCCCGAGTGGCGGCCGTGCCGGCGGAACCGGACGCGGCCCCGGAGCCGACGGACGCAGTCCCGCGATGATGCTGCTCGGCATTGCTGAACGGCTTGAGGACCTTACCGATGAGCAGAGAGCCCAGATCGAGGCTATCGCCAAGAAGGCGGAGGAGGAATTTGCCGGAGCCGGCGACGATGCGGATCGGCGGCGGATTGTCTCCGAGAGTGTCAGCGAAATGGTCATGGAGGTCCTGACTGAACCGCAGCGGCAGCGCGTGCGCGAGACTCAGGAGCGCATCCGGCAGGGTCGCGCCACCCAACGAGGCGCCGGCGGGCCCAATGACGTACCGTTCTTGCCGGGCCCCGAGAACAACTTCGGCATTCGGCCCCCGAACCTGCCCGGCGGCATGATGCCCTTGCGGGATCCCAATTCACCCTTCATCGAGCCGCGGCCTCAACCGACGGCGCCGCCCCAGCCGTAGACATCGATAGCCAACGGCGCCAGGTAACCTTCAGGGCGGTCTCTCAGACAGCTACCCTGCCGGCAGGGCTCTTCCGCCGGCGTGGGCCGGGTATCGCTCAGGCTTACGTGGATGATAGCACCCGGAGTCCGGATTTCAAACCCGCGGTCTTGCGCCTTGCCCCGCACCGGCGGTGGTAGTAGGATGGAGGAGCAGATAACGCCAAGACCCGGAACGGTTCCGCGTGTAGCGGTGTCGTCTACGCGGGCAATATATTGCAAGGAGGTCTGTTATGAGAGCATTGAAGCGGCTTGTGCCGGTGGTTGCGGTGATGGCGGCGGTTTGCCTGGCGGGTTCAGGCACAGTGCCGATGGCCAAAGCGCCCTACGGAGCGGACAAGGCAAAGGAATGCCAGAAAGCGGCGGCGGAGTTCTATGGAGTTTCTGTGGAAAAGTCCGTGGACATCGCCGAGGGCGTGACGATGGACTTCGTCCTGATCCCCCCTGGGACGTTTTTCATGGGATCGCCCACGACGGAGGGCCAGCGGGATCGAAACGAGGGTCCCGCTCATGACATAACCATCAGTAAACCCTATTACCTTGGGAAATTCGAGGTCACCCAGAAGCAGTGGAACGGCTTTTTCGCGGGAACGGTATTCGCCAGGAAGGAATTCAAGTTCCCCGGAGACAATATGCCCGCCGACAGTATCAGCGGTTTCGAGGCGGAGAAGTTCCTGATGGACCTTTCCAGCAGGCTGGGGATGAAGTTCCGCCTGCCGACCGAAGCGGAGTGGGAACATGCTTGTCGTGCGGGAACCCAGACGCCTTTCTACACAGGCAATACGATTTCCACGTCGCAGGCCAATTATGACGGTTCGAAGACCTACGGCAGCGGCGCCAAAGGACTACAACTGAAACAGACCGTCGATATTGGCATGTATCCGCCGAACCCGTTCGGGCTTCACGATATGCACGGCAACGTCTGGGAGTGGTGCATGGACTGGTTCGATGCAAACTACTACAAGGAGAGCCCCGGCACCGACCCGACCGGTCCGCCCACGGGCGGAAGCCGGGTCATCCGCGGCGGCTGCTGGAAGTCCCATCCAACCAAGTGCCGTTCCGCCGAACGAGACGCCTACAACCCTTCCAAGAGCAACGACACCATCGGTTTTCGGGTTCTTCTGGAGGTCGCTCCCGGCACACCGGCGACTGAATAACCGACAGCGGCCTTTCATCGCCACTGTCCGCACGCTCACATCAGGGCGGTCGCGATACAACGGTACAACGGCGAGGATCAGCTCAACGCAGTGCCGTCTCAGGCACGAAGAACTGCCCGGGGCCCACAACCGCCGGGTAGGGAACCGTGCCGTCCTGCGACAATGAAACCGTCATCGGGATAGCATCGGCGGGCGTGAAACGCTCAACATGCCCATCGGTGAATCCCGCGTGCAGCTTGACCGCAATGTCTTTCGGGTCCAGATCCGGCCCGCCGGCGGACCAGAATGCCGATGAGACATCTGTGCCAGGGGTGATCTCGGCGCTTCGCAACGGCTCACAACTGCTGTAGGCGCCGCGACGACGCCAATGGTCGTACCCAAAGTAGTCGCTCAGGAGCAGCCCGCTTTGCCCGCGCCCGCCCATAAGCACCCTGGGGCCCTGAAAGACCCGGCCTTCCCCCAGCCAGCCGGTATAACTCCAGTACAGACAATACGTCCCGATCACGGGATCAGGCACGGGATCCGAATCGGGGTTGTCCCATTCTTCACCCGCCACCCAGGCATCCTGCAGGTACTTATACTCCTCCGGGGCACACGGGCAGAAGACCGTCTCGGCCTTCTCAAGATACGCGCCCAGATAGGCGCTCAGCGAACGATGCAGTTTCGGACTACGCTTGCGGTAACCCGTCAGGACCGTCGGTTCCTGCCAATTCCACAGTCCGCCAAAGCCGATTGTGGCGACGGACTCCGGGTACTTGCTGTCGTTGTCCACGGCAAACTGATTGACGGCCTGAACCACCTGCCGCTGGTTGCTCATGTTTCGCACCCGGTACGCCTGCCGCCTGGCCGCGCGCAACCCGGGCATCAAGATACCCATTAACAAGGCAATGATAGAGATGACAACGAGTAGCTCGACAAGGGTGAAGCCACCCTTTCGGCAATGGTGCGCGACGCCATAGGACAACCGTCGCGGCTGAACGCACTTTTTCTCCCACGGTCTACACATTCTGTGATCCGCGCATTTTAACCGCAAACAAATTGTATTATAGTCGTCTAATAACGCACTGTCAATACGGCAAATGGGGATTTTACTGGAATTACGCCATAGGGAAAAGGCTGGTGGATAGGAAGCGAAGGTCGGCTCACTGCCGCAAGGCCAGCACCCCACCCTGGTCGCGCTCTACTGGGCCCACAGGGCGGACTGGAGCCAGTTGTCCGCAATCACGGCAATGTCGAGCAGATTGACCAGACCATCGCCGTTGACATCCCCCGGTATGGATCGGTCGCTGAGGCTGGCCGTTGGGCTGCGTCCGTACGCCCCCAGATTGACCCGCCGACCGTGCGGGGCAGGTTCATCGTCGACGTCCAAGTCCGGATCACCGGCATCGATACAGGGGCTGGTCACATCGTCGAGGACCCAGACCTCGCCCACGGGGTCGTAACGGCCGCGGGTGCTCTTGAGATGATAATCTCTGGCCGCCGGATCGGCAAAAAGCGGATTGGCGCTGAAATTGCCCGGTCCAGGCACGCCTTCCTGAATACAACTGTACGTAGCGGTACAGCCGTACAGGTCTCCCCCGCTGTTGCTCCAGAAGATGCAGTTTCTGATTTTGGGGTTGGCCCCGGCGTAAGCCGTCACGCCGAAACCATTGCCCGCGATGGTCACATTCGTAATCGTGGGAGAGCTGCCCATGATGAAGGCGCCGATCTCGCAGCCGGTAATCACAAAATTGCGCAGGACGGTGTCGGCCCCTTCGGCCGTGTAGAAGCTGACCGCATAGTTGCCGGATACCTGCAACACGGGCGCATCGGCGACACCCGTGACCGTGATGGCCTTGCCGCGAAAATCCAGGGCTTCGTGGTAGATGCCCGGATAGACGGCCACCGTGAAACCGGTGGATGCCGCGTTGATCCCCCGCTGGATCGTGGCGAAAGCCGTCTCCGGGGTCATGCCATCGTTGAGATCGCTTCCGTGAGCCCCATCGACGTACCAACTGAAGCTGCCTTGGAACTCGTAGGCCCCCATATCCACCGTGTTATGGGTGATCCGTGGTTCGCCGAGGATGTCGGTTTCCACGCCGAATGGAACTGCGCCGTTCAAGCCGGCGTTCACCAGCAAAGAGACCGCACGCAGGCGGAAATCATCGTCAAGGGTCCCCGGCACGTCGTCCGGCCCATCCGGATCGACAAAGACGGGCGAGGCGCTGATGTTGCCCTCACCAAGCCAGAAGCCGGCCAGGTTACTGTATCGAACGCTCACGAGCGAGCCATCGAGATTCGCAATGGGATTGACGACCCTCTGGAACGCGCTATTGACGACCCGAATGGCCCCAGGGGGCAGGCCCTGCGACCAACAGACGATGGCCGGACCGGTCGGCGAGGCGTTGTCCACAAATGTACAGTTGATGATGTCCATGTCGGCCCGCCAGGCCCAAATCGCCCCACCCCTGGTGGACGCGACATTCGCATTGAAAAGGCAATTGACCACATGGCAGCGACCCTCGTTGAACAAGGCGCCGGCCCCGCTGTTGGCATCCATGCCCGTGGCGGTATTGGCCGTGAAGATGCAGCCCAGGATCGTGGCCGAACCGTTGTCGAACATGGCGGCCGCCCGTTCGGCGGAGTTGCTGAAGAAAACGCACCTCTCGAAGCGGGCGTTCCCCCCATTATAGACCGCGCCACAGGCCACGCCGAGATTCGATTCAAAGCGGCATCCGGCGACCGTCGGCGTGCCGGAGGCAATATACAAAGCGGCCGCGGTCATAGCCTTGTTGGCGTAAAACCGGCAATCCGTTATCGTGGGGCTGCCGTCCGCGATATACACACCCGCTCCGCTGTCGTGGATGCCTTCCCGGTTGGCGTTGCCCGCCGTGATGGTCAGCCCATCCAAACCGCCGGAAGCCCCCAGCGTAACGATGCGGTAGCTGTTGTCCGCATAGTTCAAGAAACCGAGTGCGTCGTTGCCGGCCAGATCGCCGCTGAGGATCGTCGGATGGGTTGCACTGTCGCGGGCATCCGGATTGGAGGCGCCAAGGCCAGCGTAGGATCCCTTGAGAACCACCCCTTCCGCCACCTGGAAGCTCAGAGACCGGTCCCCCGGCGTCAGCCCCACTCCCCGGTCGGGGCAATAGACGCCACCGGCGATTCGTATCTCGGCCCCGGGTCCCGCCCCGGCCAGAGCATCCTGCAAGTGAACGATGGCATTCGCCCAGTCAACACCCGTGCCCGCGCCTGTGGCGTCGGCATCCACGTAGATAGCGGGCCTATGCTCGTAGGCGCCCATATCGACGGCTGCGCCCATAATACGGGGGTGGCCGTCCATATCCCCGGCCCCGGTCTCAACAACGGAATTGTCGCCGACGTCAATACATGGCGAACCCGTCAGAAGACGGAGATTGTCGTCCGCGGTGCCCGGAAGGCCATCCAACCCCCGCGGATCGAAGAACAGGGGGTCGGCATCGATATTGCCGGCCCCCCAGTTCAGTATCGAGCCTGGATCGCCATGGACTGCGCTCTTGCCGCCGCGGACGTTACTGTACGCAACACTGACGGATGACGCATACGGCGGATTGCCGTTGTCGCCGGGGTCATATCCCAAGGCAACCTGGGAGCCCCCCGCGGAGGCCGCGTTGTCCCAGAGAATGCTGTTGACGAGCGTTGGATGGCTGTTATGGAAGCAGTAGATACCGCCGCCGTACTGTTGAGCGACATTGCCGAAGAATGTGCAGTTGACGATGCTGGGAGAGGCCTCGTAGTTGGCGATGGCCCCCCCGGACTGGATGACGGCGATATTGCCGGAGAACACGCAGTCCGAAATCGGTTCGGCGTGCCGGTAAAGCTGGATGGCGCCGCCGTTAAAGCGTGCCGTGTTGCCGAAGAACCCGCAACGTCGGATGGCCACATCGGCGTCGTCAAGGAGCACGGCGCCGCCGAAGGCGGCTGCGTTGCCGACAAATGTGCAGTCCGTCAGAGCCCCACTGGAGCCGGAGACCGCAACAAAGGCGGTGCCGTAGTTTCGGTCGAACCGGCACTGTTGAAAGGGCATCACGGCTTCCTGGACAAATACGGCCCCGTACAAAGCAGCGTTTTCGGCAAACGTGCAATCCAAGACAGTCAGTGTTGCGTCATCACAGTAAATCGCCGCTCCTCGACCACCGTATTCCGTGTCGTAAACAACGGCGGCGTTGTGTCTGAATGTGCAGTTGGACACCGTTAAACGGCTGTCGCGGCAGAAGAGGCCAGCCCCGTTGTTGACACGCGGAAATGCGCCGTCGCTGCCATCGGCGTGGCCGGCGGTGACCGTAAATCCATCGAGAACAGCGTCCGCAATCATGACGGCACAGACAACGTGCCGGCTGTTCTCCGAGCGAAGCGTGTCCATGAACATCTCGCAGGGATCC
>OMKS01001891.1_pt1 | contig 18061 bp, 13 predicted proteins | sample 1674721 | NCBI WGS metagenome assembly OMKS01 (sample SAMN06264996, study PRJEB25208) | sediment metagenome | isolation source: hot spring sediment | place: USA: California | collected 2014-09-02
TCAGAAATGAACCTAATATTTTAAAAAATCACTGGCCGGAGACCAAAATCATCGGTTTACAAATTATGCAAAGGTTTCCATACATGATGCACATGAGGAACTTAGTATGCACATCTCTATAATCGGCACGGAATCGCTCGGGGTTCGCGGCCTGTGTACCGTCGTTACAGTGGCCGGTCGTACAATCGTGATCGATCCCGGTGTTGCCCTTGGGTATAGGCGCCATGGAAAACTGCCGCATCCTTGCCAGGTGTATGTGGGGGCGCAGGTACGCAGACGCATCATCGAGTCGGTTGCAACCGCCACCGATATTGTCATAAGTCACTATCACGGCGATCATGTGCCGCTTGTCAATGCCAATCCGTTCCAGCTTGCTGTACGACAGGTGGCTGAGGCCTGTCGGAATAACCAATTCTGGTGCAAAGCACCCGATTATCCCCTTAATGCAATGTCCGTGCGCTATAACGAACTATCACAGGCACTTGAGCGGAATCTGCCGATCGTCGACGGCACCGGTGATGATTTGATGACATTTTCAACACCCCAGCCTCACGGTGAGCACGGCAACAACCTGGGAACCGTCATGATGACCCGCATTACCGACGGAGGCGAGGTGTTTGTTCATGCATCTGACATTCAGTTGCTTGATGACGGAGCGGTGTCCCAGATTCTTGAATGGGAACCCGGCATCGTGCTCGTTTCGGGTCCGCCCCTCTATCTGAAGCATATTTCCCAGAAACACGCCACAAGGGCACGCCTCAACGCGCTGAATCTTGCACGGAATGTGAGGGTCCTCATCATCGACCATCATATCATGCGATCCGAGTCGGGATGTCGCTGGTTTGACGACCTCGCATCAGAGACGGGGCATAAGGTCATGTGCGGGGCCGATTTCATGGGTCGCGACAGACTGCTGCTGGAATCGTGGCGGGATCGAATGTACCGTGAAATGCCGGTGCCGGAGGGCTGGCATGATGCCTATACCAGAGGTGAAATTGATATCGATGCATATGAACCCGGGCACTTCTTGGCAGATGGATGAGTCATACGTATGCGCAGACCGCAATGACGAAGATTGCGGCATAACGAATATGTCGATGACATCGGCGTAACGATTTGCCGAGAATCAACTTCCCCTCCCCCGGTCCCTCCCATGTGGGGAGGGGAGATAAAGAAAAATTGGGCTAAGGTAATGACATTGTCAAGAAGTTAGACTTTTTACAAAGCCAGCACTATTTGAAATGTAACAGTGACTTGTATCATCGTACAGATGATTACTTGCCAGGAAACAGTCAGGTATTGGTTCCTTCTGCGACCAGCTTGTCATCCTGGTTCTTGATCCGCCATTTGTACGTGATCAGACCGCCCCCGCGTTTTGAATCTTTTTTGGCAAGTGGTTCAACCTCGGCGGAAATACGATCGCCCGGTACTACCGGCGTCTTGAAGGAAATGTCGGTGGCACCTGTCCAGACAGCATCAGCCAGAAAGCCTTGCTTCGCCATCAGGCCCATCATACATCCGATGATATATGGCCCCGGCGTCACCCTGTCTTTGAAGCCCCACCCGCGAGCAAACGCTGCGTCCAAAAATCCGGGGAGGTCCATTCCCGACATCTGGGCAAACAAATCAATCTCCGTTCCGGTGATCGGTTTTGTCGAGATAGATTTATAAACCCTGCCTTCTTCAATCTCTTCATAAAACATAGAAACACCTCCTATCTTTATATGCCGGCGAACTGATTAATAAACCAGGCGTATCCCGAAAATAAAATATCCCGTTCTCTTCACCGAGATACGGGATATAATCATCAATCACGCCACGGCACCCTCCTTTGGACCGAGGTGAATAACAATGAATTTAAATTATAGCTGTTCACTCAAAGATACTTACAAAACGTACAACTTATTCAGATTTTGTCAAGAAAAATTAAGCCGGTAATAATCAATTGTACGGTAAACATAAAGCGGAGCTCGCGCAATTCATGTCATAAAGCGGAACGATGCGGGGGTCGTATGAACGGATAATGATTAATAGGTCTGCGCACGCGATTATCTCTTCATCGGATCTCCGTATTGGCACGCAGACCATTCAATATTACCATTTTCATTCTTTTTCATTTGGAAACGCTTGATTGCTTGACTCCAATAAACCGATATATTAGTTATGAATCTTATCCGGGGGATATGACCTGTCAAGTGAAATCCTTGGTCCCTTATAAATGCCTTCCAGCGATTCGTGAATGTTGATGCACGGAACGGGTACAATAACCGGGGCGATGGAACTTCTTCTATGGATATTCTCAAGACGATAATGACGGTGCTGGCTACTGTTGTCACTGTTGTCAGTGCCGGCCACGCGCTGCTGTCAAAACGTGATCCCAAGGCAGCGATCGGATGGATCGTAGTGTGCTTCCTCATACCCTTTGGCGGTCCTCTTCTGTACTACCTTTTCGGCATCAACCGGGTTCGGACGAGGGCACGGAAACTGCAACGCCGTTCGGAATCACTGCACGCCGTCGAAGCGAAGTCCATGCGAAAGCGGAAGGCCGGCCCATTCGCCGACGCCGGCAGTCAGAGTGAACATCCCGAACTTGTTAACATTTCAGATCGTGTAACCGACAGACCGCTTGTAGGCGGTAACCTGATTGAGGTGCTTCACAACGGAGAGCAGGCATATCCGGCAATGCTTTCCGCAATTGACCATGCCCGGAAAACGGTGTTTCTTGCAACCTATATTTTTGAAACGAACGATACCGGCCGATCCTTTATCAACGCCCTTGACCGGGCGACCCGGCGAGGTGTTGATGTACGGGTCATTGTCGACGGGTTCAGTGACATGCTGCACCTGCCGCGAGCCAGCAGGCTTTTGAAAAAGCGCGGCATTACTTTTGCCAAATTTCTTCCACCGCAACTGATTCCTCCCTCCGTAACGATCAATCTTCGCAATCATCGAAAAATTCTCGTTGCCGACGGGGTGATCGCGTTCACGGGAGGGATGAATATCGGCGACAGCTATCTTGCGGAGCAGCATGAAAATTCGAAACGGGTCGTTGATTTCCATTTCCGGCTGAAAGGGCCGGTGGTCAAACAGATTGAAGAGGTTTTTATCGAGGACTGGGGCTTTCTCACGGGGGTGTACGGAGGATCTGCGCCGGGTGAAGCCGCCCGGCAAGGTCCGGCGGCATGCCGCGTTATTACGGAAGGTCCGAACGAGGACCTTGACAAGCTTGTCATGATACTCACCGGTGCCGTATCGGCAGCTAGAACGTCCGTTATCATCATGACGCCCTACTTTCTTCCGCCTCGGGGACTGCTTGCCGCTCTTCAGGCGGCGGCGTTGCGCGGCCTTCAAATAACTATCATACTGCCGGCAAAAAACGACTCTCTCCTGGCCCACTGGGCAACGCGCAATCTGCTCTGGGAAGTCCTGGAACGGGGTGTTCGTGTCTATTACCAGCCTCCGCCCTTCGTTCACAGCAAACTTGTGATCATTGACAACCATTACCTGCACATCGGTTCGGCCAACATCGATCCCCGAAGCCTGAGACTCAATTTCGAACTGGCGGTTGAGATTTTTGACCGACCGCTCGCACAAACACTGACGGCACACGTCGAATCGGCGATACAACGGTCACAGCCTGTTACCCTGCAAGAGCTGGACAGCCGTTCACTGCCGGTGAGAGTGCGCGACTCGCTGGCATGGCTGCTGTCGCCGTATCTTTAAGAAGTCTGGAGTGATGTAAGATGAGATGGTTTGAATTTTTTTATCGACCTATTCATCATCAAAAAAAGTTGACCTCCCCAAGGTGCCCATCTATATTGAGATGCTCTGAATTTGATAGTGCCACATTGCTGTGCGGTGTTATTGATCGGCATGGAAATGAATTCGTAATCGTATGGCTCGGAGGTCGGAAATGCGTACCTGGAGGAATATCGTCCTTTTCGTCATGTTGTTCGGCATAACGATTCCCGGAGTTGCGTCTGGCCGGGAATCCCCGGCTTTGCGGCTGGGCATTTTACCCGTCATTGATACCCTGCCCCTCATTGTCGCACAGGAGCGGGGTCTGTTTAGAGAGGAAGGTATCAAGGTTGAAATTATCAATTTCAATAGCGCCTTGGAACGGGACGCGGCGATCAGGGGCAACGCCCTCGACGGATATTTCGGGGACCTTCTGAACACGATTCTCCTGAACGCCGGCGGTGACGACCTGCGGGTGATTACGACGGCGTACCGGACCCGAAGCGACCGGCGGATGTTTGCCCTTCTGGCGTCGCCCAGCTCGGGCATCACCGGCGTGCAGCAGATCCGGAGCGTTCCCGTTGCCATCTCGACGGCATCGATTATCGAATACATGCTCGACAGGATCACGGAGAAAGAGGGTGTTCCCCGGGAAGCGGTGAAAAAGATAGAAATCAGGCAGATTCCCATCCGCTATCAGATGCTCATGGCCGACTCGGTCAAACTGGCCCTGATTCCCGAGCCCCTGGCGTCGAAGGCCATGGCCGAAGGTGCGCGGTTGATCGCCGATGACCGGAAGCTCGACATGACGGCCACCGTCATCGCCATGAAGGCCGAGTTCCTGGTCCGGAACCCCGATCTGTGTCAACGTTTCTTGAAGGCATACGCCCGGAGCGTGGCGATGATCAACGATAATCCCCCGGCGTTCATGGAACTGCTGGTAAGCAAAACCCGCTTTCCCCCTTCCCTGGCGGGCACGTACACGCTGCAGACGTTTCCCGCACCAGGGCTCCCGTCAGAGGAAGACGTCATGTCGGTGGTCTACTGGCTGGCGGAACGAAAACTGGTACCCGCCGGAGTCACTTACGGCGATACGGTATGGGAAGGAGCGGGTACAGAGTAACAACAGTGATACACGTAGAATCGTTACATAAGGAATTCGACGGCGGGACCCTTCGGGTGCTAGACGGCATAGACTTTTCCGTTGCCGACGGGGAATCGATGGCGATTATCGGTCCGTCAGGGTGCGGCAAAACGACCCTCCTGTATATTCTTGCGGGCCTCACCGCCTACGGAACGGGTACCGTCACCGTCAACGGCACACCTCTGCAGGGCCCCTCGCGGGATACGGCCTTCATTCTCCAGGATTTCGGCCTCCTCCCGTGGAAGACCATCTGGCAGAACGTCTGTCTCGGCATGAAGCTGCACGGTGTGTCCCGGCCGGAGCAAAATACCGTAGCCACGGAACTCCTGGAAACGCTCGGACTGATGCAGCACCGAAACTATTACCCGGCGCGGTTGAGCGGCGGGGAAAAACAGCGTGTTGCCATTGCGCGCGCCCTGGCGCTGAACCCGGACATCCTGCTGATGGACGAGCCGTTTTCATCGCTCGATACCTTTACCCGGGAAAAACTGCAGGATACGCTGCTGGAAATCCGGCATTCGCACCGGTTGACTATGATCCTCGTGACCCACAGCATCGAGGAGGCGGTGTTCCTCGGCGATAAAATCATGGTGATGAGTCGGCGGCCGGCGCGGATCAGGGCCATTGTCAACAATCCCGGGTCGGGCACACGGGCGTTCCGCCAGGAGGATGCCTTTTTCGCCGCGTGCCGCAGCATCAGGGAAATGGTGGAGGAAACATGAAACCGGCGCGCACCACCGCAGGCTATATACTGTCCGCCGCCATGGCGCTCCTCGTGTGGAAGCTTGCCGCCCTGGCGGTTGCGTCGCCGATTCTTCCTGCGCCGGAAGACGCCGTCCGGGCATTTCTGGCGGCCGCCGGCACGGCCGCGTTCTGGAAGCATTTCGGCATCAGCGCCTACCGCGTGATCGTCAGCATCCTGGCTGCCTGGTGCCTTGCCTTTCCCGCCGGGATTATCATCGGCTACAGCAGGCGTGTGGACAGGATCGTGTCGCCCCTGGTGTTCATGATCTACCCCATCCCCAAAATCGTGCTCCTGCCGGTCATTCTCCTCCTGTTCGGCCTGGGGGATCTTTCCAAGATCATCCTTATTGGAATTATTCTCTTTTTCCAGATTCTCGTTGCCACCCGGGACGGCGTGAAGTCGATCGATGAAAAATACTACGATTCGCTCCTCTCCATGGGGGCCACGGACCGGGATATCATACGGGAGGTTGTCTGGCCGGCGGCGCTGCCGCACAGCTTCACGGCGCTCCGCATTACGACGGGAACGGCGATTTCTGTCCTTTTTTTTGTGGAATCGTTTGCCACGGCGTCGGGGCTCGGGTACATGATCATGGATTCCTGGGCCCGGGTGGCCTACACGGAGATGTTTGTCGGCATTATCGGCATGAGCATTCTGGGGCTCGTCCTGTACGAAACCTTCCGGTATCTTGAAACGAGGATCTGCCCGTGGCGCGCATCCGGCGAGGATAAAGTCGATGATCCGGTGGACGGAGGCACCGTTTCAAGTATTCTGTCGCGGATCGTCATCTATGCGCGGATGATTAAATTCAGCCACACCGTGTTCGCCCTGCCCTTTGCCCTTGCAAGCCTTGTCCTTGTCTGGCGCAGTGCGCCTCTCGATGTCCTGACCGCCTTCTGGATCATCATGGCCATGGTGGGAGCCCGTTCTGCCGCCATGGGATTCAACAGGTATGCTGATGCCGCTATTGATGCCAAAAACCCGCGAACGGCGGAACGCGAACTGCCGTCGGGCACGATATCGCGGCATGACGCCGTCATTTTCATCGCGGCGTCGTCCCTTCTCTTCGTTGTATCTAGCGCCCTGCTCTCGGCCCTGTGTTTCTGGCTCTCGTTTCCCGTTCTGGTCATGCTGTTCTTTTATTCCTACACAAAGCGCTTCACGTGGCTGTCCCATATCATCCTCGGATTCGCCATCAGCATGGTTCCGATAGGGGTATGGATCGCCATCACCGGGACCCTGTCTCCCGGCATATCGGTTTTAAGCCTGGTGCTGCTGACTTACATTGCCGGGTTCGACGTCCTCTATGCCTGCCAGGATATCGAATTCGACAGGCAAGAAAAGCTGCAATCCATACCAGCCGTGTTCGGGATACGGAGCGCGCTCAGGGTATCGACACTGCTGCACGTTGCCAGCGTGCTGTCCCTCGCGTCCCTGTACTGGATATTTGCACTGCATCCCGTGTTTCTGGCATTCGTGGCCGTCATCGCCGTGCTGTTCTTCATCGAACACCTGCTGGTACGGCCAGATGACCTGACAAAAGTCAACGTGGCGTTTTATCATGTTAATTCAATTATCTCGGTTCTATTTTTTGCCGCAATCCTCGCGGGAGAACTCTTACGGAGGGTATCATGACACACCGGCTCGTCATCGGAATCACCGGTGCATCGGGAAGCCTGTACGCCCGGAAAATGTTGCAGGTGCTTTCCGCCATGCCGGGAGAACTTCATCTGATCGTTTCGAACATGGGCCGGCAGGTGCTCGCCCACGAAATGCAGATTCCGGAGCTCGGCATCGGCGGTTTCGTTCGGTCGCTTGCCGAAGGTTCATCCCCGGCGGCGGATATTGTCATACACGACAATTATGATATGTTCGAGCCGGTGGCGAGCGGATCGTTCAAGACGTCCGGGATGGTCATCATTCCGTGTTCCATGAAGACTCTCTCGGCGGTTGCCACGGGATACTCGCACGATCTCATCTCCCGCGCCGCTGACGTTACGCTGAAGGAAAAACGCCCGCTCGTGCTGGTCACGCGGGAGACCCCGCTGAGCCTTGTTCACCTGAAAAACATGTGTGCCGCCGCCGAAGCGGGAGCGACGGTCATGCCAGCGTCGCCCGGATTTTACAATCACCCGCAGTCGATCGACGACTTGGTAGAATACATGGTCGGAAGGGTGCTCGATCATCTCAATATCGAAATTCCCGGTATGGCTCGGTGGGGAGACGTTTGATACTCGATGAACGGCCCGTCACGGTCCGGCACCCGCAGGCTTTTTGCTTTGGTATTGTGTGAAAATTTCAGCATTTGAAAAGGAACGTTCATGAAATCCTGCTACAAGAACCTGGGAGAATTCGTATCCTGCCTCGAACAGGAAGACGAACTCATACGCATTTCCCTTCCCGTTTCATCGGTCCTCGAGATCACCGAATGGGCCGACCGCATGTCAAAATTACCCGGCGGCGGCAAGGCGTTTCTCTTCGAACAGGTTGAAGGCTCGCCGTTTCCCGTGCTGATCAATGCCTTCGGCAGCATAAAGCGCATCAATCTCGCCCTGGGCAGCCGGACTTTGGATGAATTGGCGGACAGGATTGTCGAGATTCTCGAACAGGCACCGCCCGAATCGCTGGCGAAAAAACTGCGGCTCGTTCCAAAGGCCCTGTCGTGGACCCGCTATCTCCCCAGAATCGTTAAAGGTCCCGCCCCCTGTCAGGAAGTCGTTTCTATTGGAGACAACGTTGATCTGTCGGCCCTGCCGATCCTCACCTGCTGGCCGAAGGACGGCGGGCCGTTCGTGACGCTTCCCGTTGTCTTTACGAAAGGACTGCATGACGGCAAGAGAAATGCGGGCATGTATCGGATGCAGGTTTACGACCGGAACACCACCGGCATGCACTGGCATATTCACAAGGACGGATCGCATCACTACGCCGAGTATGAAAAGGCCGGCAGGCGCATGGAAGTGGCCGTTGCCGTCGGGACCGACCCGGCCGTCACCTATGCCGCCACAGCGCCCATGCCGCGGGGCGTCGATGAAATGATCCTGGCGGGTTTCATCAGGCAGGCCCCGGTGAAAATGGTCAAGGGTGTCACCGTCGATATTGAGGTCCCTGCGGAGGCGGAATTTATCCTGGAGGGATATGTCGATCCCGGCGAGCTGCGCCGGGAAGGTCCATTCGGCGATCATACGGGCTACTATTCGCTCGAAGACGACTATCCCGTGTTTCACGTGACCGCCGTGACCCACCGCAAAAATCCTATCTACAGCGCCACCGTCGTCGGCCGTCCACCCATGGAAGACTGCTATCTCGCCCTTGCTACGGAACGGCTGTTTTTGCCGATGCTCAGGACTGTTGTGCCAGAAATCGTCGATTATCATATGCCCTGGGAAGGGGTATTCCACAACATTGTCGTCGTCGTGATCGACAAGGAATACCCACTTCATGCCCGTAAGGTTATGAGCGGTCTCTGGGGGATGGGGCAGATGAGTTTCTCAAAAGCGCTGGTTATTATTGACGATTGCAGCTTATTGCACAATGGTGGGGCACTGATGCGCCACCTGTTGGATACGCTGGACCTGGAGAGTGACCTTACCGTTTCCAGTGGCATTCTCGATGTTCTGGATCACTCGGCGCCGCAGCCGCTTTTCGGTTCGAAAATAGGTATGGATGCCACCCGGCGTCTTCCCCGTGAAATACCACGGGCTGCGATGAGTTCTATTGCTGCTCTGGACGAGACGACCATGCGAAACACTTTACAGGAACTGGATTCGGACATTCTCGCCGCGAAAAAGATCTTCGGCGAAAGCCGCAATCCCCTGATCCTTGTAACAGTTGCAAAAAGTGCGAATAAAAATTCGGCATTTTTTATTGAAAAGATAACAAGACGGGACGGCATCCTGTCACAAGGCATATTCGTCATCTACGATGCCGGCATTGATCTTGCCGACGGATCACTCCTCCTGTGGAAAGCATTCAACAATGTTGATCCCGCGCGGGATATCCATGTCGCAGCAAGAGGTGTCGTCATTGACGCGACAAAAAAAGGTCCGGCAGATGGACATACTCGCGAATGGCCTGACGATCTGATCATGCCCCAGGCTGTCAAAGATATGGTGAGTTCAAAGGCGCGCCGCATGGGAATAAAGGAATTGACGGATTTCCTCGTGTAAATCCTTTGACCTTCCCGCAGTTATATGACCCGGTTCGCCGGTTTCAGACTGTGTTATTCCACCCGTGTCAGGGACATGCTGTATTCGTCCGCCACACCGTCGTTGAATGCTGCCGGATATTTTCCGTCCGGTGAGGACCGGATTTCTAGCTTCCCATCGGGAAGGAATCTGAAAATGCTGAAACTGGTTGTGTATTCAGATCCCGGGGCCCCACATTTCTGCAGGCAAAGATCCAGCCTGGGCGGCGATGCCTGGGAATTGATTTTAAACTCCCCTTTATGAGAAACGCCGCTGCCGTCATTCAGACGCTCTTCCATCAGGTAGGTATTATTAGAATAAAAGGTGATGGTTCCTTTTTGGACCCGCTTGTTCGGCGCCATTTCCCATTTACCTTCCAGGTTTGCTGCCGTTGTTGCCGGTCTGGGACGGCTCTGAAGTTGTGAACTCTGGCCGGTCCGATTTTTCCCGACCTTCATTTTCACCAGTTCAACCCGGCGGTTTTGGGCCTGGCCTGCCTCGGTATCGTTGGAGGCCACGGGTCGTGTTTCGCCATAGCCGTCAGCCAGAAGTCGATCCGGGTGAATGCCGAATAATTCAAGGTAGGTGCAGACTGTCTGAGCCCTCTTTTCGGAAAGCTCCATATTGTAGGTGTCAGATCCCTGACTGTCCGTGTGACCCTGAATTTCGAGATTCAAATCCGGATAGGTCGTCATCAACGACACGATATGCTGGAGCTGCTGGACCGATTCCGGTTTCAAGCTTGCTTTATCCACGTCAAACAAAATACCATACAAAAGAACCTTGCCGTCTTTATCCAGGGCGTCCTTTAATTCCTTGGGGCCGAAGGTCATCGATTTTTTAAATCCTTTTTCATCTATGATAATCAGATACTGCTGTCCCAAATTGGCGACAGCCGTTACTTTACACCATGTCCGGCCGCCGTCATCCCGGGGGATGGTAAACACAAGATGGCCACGGGGGTCTTCATATACGACCTCCCCGCCCTTCTCAAGTGCAGCCGCCTTGTAGTTCTCATGAAACTCGACTTTTGAGATATCCTGCACTCTTTTTCCGGATGGTGTGCGTACTTCATACAGCAGGTAGTAGTATTCGCCTTTCACCTGCTTTTTTCCCCTTTTGTTTGTCTGTTTGTTCATATAATCGAAATCATACGCATTGAATTTCTGATATTTAGACATATTTTTCGCCAGCACCGAGCCGGGGAAGGGCAGGATCAGGGGGTGTTCTTTGACTTCCTTGGCAAATGTGGTTCCCCCTCCACAAAGCAGGAAGATTAATAAAAAACAGAGAAAAATCAAATTTTTCGTATTGATGCGGGTTTTCATGAGGCACCTCCATAGTTAATCGTCCATAAGAGTCAGATCATCTGAACTAGCCGGGAAACATCATTTTCGTTTATAGCCGTACCTGTGTTCATTCATATAAAAAACGAACTTGTACTGTCAAGGGATTGAGACGAAAACACCCGATCGTTATTCAATCACTTATTCTGTGCCGCCTGGAATAGATCGATTTAAATTCGTCGATCATTTTCCGGGCGATACTTCCCACAGGCGGTATTTTAGGAAGATTATCCGGCGAAAACCAGCCGGCGTCGATGATTTCGACCGGATCGATCGTAAGCTCTCCGCTCCTGTAGTCCGCGAAAAAGGCTATCATCAGCGAATCGGGGAACGGCCATGACTGGCTGTGGAAATAGCGGATATTTTCAATTTCGATGCCGACTTCTTCCCGCACCTCCCGCGTAACACATTCTTCCAGGCTCTCTGCAGGCTCCACAAATCCTGCGAGCACACTGTAATACGGCCCTCTGAATCGTCGTCCCCGGGCCAGGAGAATCTTTCCATCACTAATAACGGCAACGATCATGGCGGGAGATATGCGGGGATAACTGACAAGTCCGCAGTGATCGCACACTTTTGCCCGTTCAACATTCATGAATGATGTTTCACGGCCGCATCGGCCGCAATACCTGAAATTAATACCCCAGTCGACGACCTGTCGCGCATAGCCGGCCAGGCGCCACAGCTCAATCCCTAAAAAAGAATAAAGGGACCGCAGATCACGAAATTCAAATGATTCAGGCACTTCCACTCCTTCGTCAACGCCGACACAGCAGGAGGGGGCGCCGTCCTGTTCACCCAGATAATGCCACTCGGAGAGATTGCCGTTCAGCCTCGATACTTCAAGGAAAGAAGGAAGGCTGTTATCCGGATCATCCTTGTTGATAAGCAGCAAGCCGTCGTTGAAACAAAAGACCCGCGACGCGTCATCAATCTTTTCCGGTATCGTATAACGCTTTACAAACACTGCATGCTCCCTCACTGAAATATTTAAAGGTTTATGTCAGATCACCGAAATGTAATGTACGCTAATCGGGAGAGGAAGTCAAAGTGAGTGATCCCGCGTGAATACTCCTGGGAATATGTGCAGACACGATTCACGCGGTTCTTACCATAAAGCACAATGATACCTGTTATGATTCTCTGTCGGTACATCGGTATGACGTTCCCGGCTTGTGAGGGCAAACAGTGATGATTGATGCTATGAAATATGGTATGAATTATTATTCCCTTCATCAGAACATGCATTGACATACAGATCTATTTTCCGATACTTCCCCCTTTTTTTATTTTTCCCATCATAGTGCTTTAAGCATTTGGATCAACATCACGAAAACCAGGGAATCGATGGCAACGATTGTGGTCGTTGATGTACATCATGGCTGTGTCAACAAAGTTTAGCATTTGAAATTTCTTTTTTATTAATCTGTTGACTTTAAAGAAAACTTTCTTCATATTCAATGGTAATCAGGTCATTTGAGAAAAAGGGGGTGGATAAAAATCACAGTCAGCAGAACACTTCCATGTAATCCCGATAGATCAGGAAGGATGCCCCGTATAAATATTACTCAGACCATCAAATGATGTATACTTCAAAAAATCTCTGATCGATAATTTAAGAACCTCACATCAATTCCGCTCGTTTTTGGACTTCACCACATTCATTCCTCAAGATACAACACATCCACAGTGCGATGACGAATTTCTGCCAGCACGGTCATTTACATTAATCAAAACAACAGGATCTTTGCCGCTATAAGTTGTCATGCTTCATCCATAAAGAAGAAAGGAGGGTATCGTATGAGCGAAAAAGAAAAAGACCTGACGGAAACGTCGGAAGCTGAAATTGCAGTACATTGGGCAGAAGAGGAATTCATTTATCCGTCTACTCAGTTTATTGCCCAGGCGAACATGACGGATCCGAAAATCTACGAGCGTTTCAGCCTGGAAAATTTTCCAAATTGTTTCAAGGAGTATGCAGATCTTTTAACCTGGTACGAGTATTGGCATACCACGCTTGACACAAGCGACGCTCCTTGTTGGAAGTGGTTTGTCGGCGGCAGAATCAATGCGAGTTACAACTGCATCGACAGGCATCTTGACAAAAACAAAAACAAGACGGCAATCCACTTTGTTCCGGAACCTGAAGATGAAAAAATGGAACACATCACGTACCGGGAGCTCTACGTCAGGGTAAACGAGTTCGCGGCCATACTAAAGGATGTCTGCGGGCTGAAGGCCGGGGACACTGTCACGCTTCACATGCCCATGGTGGCCGAACTTGCCATTTCCATGCTGGCCTGTGCGCGCCTCGGAATTATCCACTCGCAGGTTTTTGGAGGATTCAGCGGCAAGGCGTGTGCAGACAGAATCGTTGATTCGGAAAGCACTGTCCTGGTTACTATGGATGCCTATTATAGATCCGGCCAGCTGATCGACCACAAGGAAAAAGCTGACATCGCCGTCGCCGAGGCAGCAGACGAAAACCAGAAGGTGGATAAAGTTCTCATATGGCAGCGTTATCCCGGCAGGTACTCGTCGCAGACGCCCCCGGTCGAAGGACGTGATTTCATCGTCAATGATTTGCTCAGAGATTACTTCGGTGCAATCGTCGATCCTGTGCCCATGCCCGCGGAGGCACCGTTGTTTCTCATGTATACAAGCGGTACGACAGGAAAGCCCAAGGGGGCGCAGCACAGCACGGGCGGTTATCTTGCCTATGTAGCCGGAACTTCCAGGTATGTCCAGGACATTCACCCCGAAGATGTTTACTGGTGCCTGGCGGATATCGGATGGATTACAGGACATTCCTATATCGTGTATGGCCCGCTGGTGATATGCGCGTCTACTGTGATTTATGAAGGCGTTCCGAACTACCCGGATGCAGGGAGACCCTGGCGAATCGCCCAGAATCTTGATGTCAACATATTTCACACTGCTCCTACCGCAATCCGCGCTCTGAGAAAACTTGGTCCCGAAGAGCCGCAAAAATACGATTATCACTTTAAGCATATGACCACCGTAGGGGAGCCCATCGAGCCTGAAGTGTGGAAATGGTATTACTATACGGTGGGCAAAGGCGAAGCGGCTATCGTTGACACCTGGTGGCAGACGGAAAACGGCGGCTTCCTGTGCAGCACATTGCCGGCGATCCAACCCATGAAGCCCGGCAGTGCCGGTCCAGGAGTACCGGGTATTCACCCTATCGTTTATGATGACGACGGCAACGTTGTTCCTCCCGGCGCCGGCAAAGCGGGAAACATCTGCATACAGAACCCCTGGCCCGGCAGCTTCCAGACCATATGGCGCGACAGGGAACGCTATGTCAGCCAGTATTATGAACGATACTGCAAAGATCCCGCAAGCAAGAGATGGCAGGACTGGCCATACATGACCGGTGATGCCGCCGTCGTGGCCGCCGACGGATATGTGCGCATTCTCGGCAGGATTGACGACGTTATCAATGTTTCAGGGCACAGGCTCGGGACCAAGGAAATCGAATCAGCCGCCATGATTGTAGAAGAGGTTTCCGAGACTGCCGTTGTTCCCGTGAAACATGAAGTCAAGGGGCGAGAACCCGATCTGTACGTGGCCCTGAAGCCCGGGATCGCTCCAAGCGGTGAGCTTGCCAAGAGGATTCAACAGGCGGTGGTAAATGAAATCGGAGCGATTGCGCGGCCGAGAAATGTCTGGATTGTTTCCGACATGCCCAAGACCCGTTCGGGGAAAATTATGCGTCGCGTGCTGGGCGCCATTTCCAACGGCACGGATGTCGGTGATGTGACGACATTGGCAAACCCGGAAGTTGTGGACGAAATAACCAGAATGGTTCAGGGAGCGCAAGGATAAGCCGGAACTCTATAAAAAGTATGGGGCTCCGGGAATGGAATGGTGAATAAAATGGAAAGCAGCACAGAAATCAAGCAAGGAGGGTGAGATGATGGATTTAATAGTCGAACGAGTTGACGTGTGGGCTGCCTCTATCAAGGACAAGCCCGGAGGGTTGTCGAACATACTTTCCGGTCTGGCGGATGCCGGCGCGGATCTTGATTTTATTATTGCCAGGAGGGCTCAGGAACAACCCGAGGGCGGTGTTGTGTTTGTCACACCCCTGCGCGGCGATGTCGAGGTTCGCGCAGCCGCCACCCTTGGCTTTAACGTAACCAACAGCATTAAGTCACTGCGTGTCGAGGGAGGTAACAAGCCGGGTGTCGCCGCAAAAATGACGCAAAAGATCGCGGCGGCCGGGATCAATATGCATGGCTTCTCCGCGGCCGTCATCGGCGCGAAGTTCATTATTTACATCAGCTTCGACTCCGCGGAGGATGCCGACAGAGCCGCCGAGATTCTCAGAAAGGAGTAGACCGGCATCACGGATAACCGGCGCCGGAGGGAGTATCCCCCGTAATGGATCGGAACAGAACCGGAGCGTCAAGCCCCAGTCAGACCGTCATGATCGGGGCTTGCCGTCTCCGACAGCAGATCGTTTCGAACTCAGCCCGCGGGATGTTACCGATCGGCTCACGCAACAACCGGCATGCTTTTTTACAACTTCGTTGACAGAATCTTTGTCGGTCATGTGGTTGATTCGATTGGGATTGCAGGGATTAAGAAGAGGTATTTAAAAGAAATTTAAAATATCTAAAATTACCTGTCAATTGATGACAGTTTGATAATATTGTCTCGAAATAATGCTGCTTTTCACTGATAATATGCCCTTGTTAGTGTCAGCGGCTTTTACCTCGGAGACACTCTTCATATCACAGGGTTTTCTTTCACTGTGATAGTATTCTCCTGCATGCTATTTTTTGAGATCGAAAGATAGTTTTTTTGGTGGCAACTGTCATCAGTTTTTATGATCCAAGAAATATGATGCTCCTGGCAAGTTTTTGATAGTCTGTGTCTGCATGGATTTGTTGACGCCATGTTTTAAGGATTCAGGAATAATCCTGATCCCTGTTCTTACGAAATGAAATGCCCAGTTTCCGCATTCTGCTCCTCAGGGTATTGGGGTTTATTCCGAGAAGTTTGGCGGCACCGTCAGCTCCATAAATTTTCCCCTCAGTCAAGACCAATGCCATGTGTATGTGCCGGGACATAGCATCATCAAGAGTGAGGAATGAGTTTCCCCCATCTGGCAGCTCCCATACTTCCTGCGAATTTTTAGGCCACCGGAAATGCTCAAATTTCAGTACACGATTCCCATTCGAACTCCTGCTTTTAATCAGTTCGCGTTCCACGAGATTTTCAAGTTCCCGGACATTGCCCGGCCAGTGATAGTTCTTGAGTCGTTCCAGCACTTCGGAGGACAGGGGGGGCGGAGTATGAATTTTCAGCTCCCGGGATTTCCTTTCGATAAAATGATGAATCAGTGCAGTGATATCCCCTTTCCGATGTCTCAAGGGTGGAATCATAACGGGAAAGACATTAAGTCTGTACCAAAGGTCTTCCCGAAACTGTTCGGCGTTGACCATCTCTTCAAGATTTCTGTGAGTAGCGGCAATAACACGTATATCAACGTTGATTGTCGTGTGACCGCCGACACGCTCAATTTCCTTGTTTTGCAATACTCTCAGTAGTCTTACCTGAACAGATGGCGGAAGCTCGGCAATCTCGTCCAGGAAAATAGTTCCTTTATCAGCCCGCTCAAAACGACCTTTCCTTTGAGAAATGGCCCCGGTAAATGCGCCTCGCTCATGTCCGAAAAGCTCGCTGTCCATAAGGCTCTCTGGGATAACCCCGCAGTTCACCTTGATAAAGGTTCCATCTTTTCGATTAGATGCGTAATGAATGGCGTTGGCGATAACTTCTTTACCAACCCCAGTTTCTCCTAAAAGGAGGACAGGATTTTTCAGGGGCGCTACCTGCCGTACCATGTCCATCACTTCTTTGAGATCGCAATCCGCACCGACGATTTCATCCTCCGCAATATGTCGTAATCCCCGAGAGAGTTCTTGATTCTCAGCATCTACCATATCCTTCAGCTTAATAACTTCTCGATAATGTATTGCGTTGGATACGGCGATATTAAGGGGTTCTCTCAGTTGAGAGACGAGTTGGGCGTGTGATTTGTTAAACATTCCTTTCCCTTCAGCTAAAAAAACAACAGACCCTAAAAATTTACCTTCGATCATCAGATTCATGTACATGATGGAGGTCTTTGATGGATTCACGTAATGAGATAGTATCCAAGAGGCCGGGTGCAGATCCAAGCGGTCCATAATCTTGACCTCTTGCCAGGCTTCGATATCGGTATTGATCTTGCCGAGCGCCTCCTTTGACAAGGATTTGATAGGAAAAGGCTTTTTAATTCCTTCAAGATCGACCATTGCGATATTGTGGATTAATCCAAATTTGGGATCAAAAAGGGTCAAGAGCATCTCGAATGAAGGCAAATAGTTCTTGAGATAGGAAAGGCAGTTGAACATTGCTTTTTCAATATCAAGACTGCTGGAGAGCCTTAAAGTCGCTTGTCTGAAAAAATCGTTTCCGATCTCTTCCATGAATTTATTCTCCTTCCTTATAACGGAATCATTTGAAATTGCGCGATATGTAACGCATATCCTGATATATCGCAATATATTTCGCGATATATCAGGATTCATCATTCAAGGAATAGTTAATTAACTGATATTAAAAGTAATAATATCTGGCACACTTTTTGATCAATATGAGTTTAGGATGATTGATCCAACGGCAGTCAATGTTTTTAATGAATCGTTGCGGAAGAGAAAAGCTATTCCAAAGGAAGGGGGAATGCAAAGAACCGTAAATTAAGAACAGTTAGAGTATGAAGTTTTTTATTCAGGACTTTAATAACTAGCTAATTAGGGCTTGCTGAAAAAGTCATAATCCACACATTCATCATCAGGCAAGGCATGATACCGTTTATATTACACAC
>OMKS01001892.1_pt1 | contig 18060 bp, 21 predicted proteins | sample 1674721 | NCBI WGS metagenome assembly OMKS01 (sample SAMN06264996, study PRJEB25208) | sediment metagenome | isolation source: hot spring sediment | place: USA: California | collected 2014-09-02
TCTCGTGGGGCTCGGAGATGTGTATAAGAGACAGACGTATATTAATGCAAAATATGAAGTAGTCATCGAAGATTATGTACAGATTGGTTCCCACTGCTCTATTTATTCTGTATCAACAGTAGATGATAAAAAAGGTAAGGTCATATTAAAAAAGAATTCCAAAATAGGAAGTCACAGTGTAGTAATGCCGGGGGTAACCGTAGGGGTAAATGCCGTCATTGGGGCATTCAGTTTTGTTAATCGTGACATTCCCGACAACTCGGTTGCGGTCGGCGTTCCTGCCAAGGTCATAAAAAATGACAATAAATAAAAGCTCGCTATTACTGAAATACGTAACCCTTGAATCTTTGATTCTTTTCCCATGCCCTGTATGCATGAAAATATTTTCAATTATGTTTTTAGAATTTCCAATGAATGGTGAAAACGGATACCATCTATGACTCCAGATGATTCAATATTACCTGAGCGCATCTTCCTTTCACCGCCACATATGGGCGGGGAAGAAATGCATTTTGTTCAAGAGGCTTTTGCAAGCAATTACATTGCACCTCTGGGACCGCATGTCGATGCCTTCGAGAGAGAATTCTGCAATATAACTGGAATTGCTCATGCAGTCGCCCTTTCGAGCGGAACTGCAGCCATGCACCTGGCACTCAAGGTTCTTGGCGTCGGACCTGGTGACGAGGTGGTCGCATCAACACTGACCTTTGTCGGCAGTGTATCTCCCATAATTTTCCTGGGTGCGACGCCTGTATTTATTGATGCCGATCATGCCACGTGGAACATGGATCCTGAGCTTCTGAAAGATGAACTGAACGAATGTGCTGCGAGGGGTAAGCTTCCCACGGCCGTCGTGCCGACTGATCTGTATGGACAGTGTGCCGACCTGGATGCGATTATTGAAATATGCGAGCCGTATGGAATCCCTGTGGTTGTTGATGCCGCCGAGTCTCTGGGAGCGAAATATAACGGTAGAAGTTCCGGGAAAGGGGCCGAACTGGCCGTGTTTTCTTTTAATGGTAATAAGATTATTACTACGTCCGGCGGTGGTATGCTGGTTTCCGACAATAAGGATCTGATTGACAAAGCACGGTATCTCTCACAGCAGGCACGAGAACCTGTACCTCACTATGAGCACGTGGAAATCGGTTACAATTACAGAATGAGTAATATTCTGGCAGCAATCGGCCGCGGCCAGTTGCGGGTTTTGGAGGAGCGGGTCCGCCGAAAAAGAGAAATATTTGCGTATTATCGAGAATTACTGGCCGATCTCCCGGGAATCGAATTCATGCCTGAAGCACGTTATGGCGATGCCAATCGGTGGTTGACTGTTATTCTTGTGAACGAGGAGGACTTTGGTGCCAACCGGGAAGTGATCCGCCTCGAATTGGAGAAATACAATATCGAGTCCCGGCCGGTGTGGAAGCCGATGCACTTGCAGCCGGTTTTTAAGAGGATGAGAATACGGGGGGGCAGCATCAGTGAAAATCTGTTTGATAGTGGTCTCTGTCTTCCCTCAGGAACGCAGATGACTGATGATGATATTAATCGAATTGCAACCAAGATCCGTAATATGAGAAAATCATAGAATCAAAATTTCATGTTGCAGCAGCTGAAGAACCCCAAATTTTATGTGATGATTTTATGTGACGTCGTTGTTTTCGCGATGGCGTTTGTCATGGCATATCTGTTTCGTTTTGAGTTTGTCTTGAAACAGACGTATGTTCATCAGATACAGTCAACGCTTTTCTGGTTGATCCCGCTTAAGTTGTGTATTTTTTTTGTTTTTGGCCTCTATCGTGGTATGTGGCGCTTTACAAGTCTCCGTGATTTGGGGAATCTGGCGCTGGCATCACTCCTCTCGACATTGCTGGCAATGACAATCATTCTCTTTGTGCATCGTTTTATCGGCTATTCCCGGGCGATTTTTCTCATGGATGGTGTTCTGACCTTTATGTTGTCCGGAGGGTTGCGTGTTTTTATTCGGGTTTATTATGTGCGCCGCAGTAATGTTGTGCCGTATCACATCTTTGACCGGACAAAACACATGAGAAAGCGGCTGCTTATCATCGGTGCGGGGAACGCCGGCGAGAAGGTGGTGCGGGAAATTCAGGAGAATCCGGGAATCAAATATGAACCTGTGGGGTTTCTTGATGATGACTGGGCCAAACAGGGCAAAGCGATTCACGGGGTGCCGGTGTGGGGCAACGTTGTTGATATCGCCAGGCTTGCTCACCGGTTTGATGAGATAATCATTGCCATTCCCTCGGCTCGGGGTGAGCAGATGAGGAGAATCGTCGATTTATGCGAGACTACCGGAAAGAGAATACGGACCGTGCCGGGCATTGGTGAACTCATTCAAGGGAAAGTTTCGGTCAAGACAATCCGCGATGTCACTCTGGGGGATTTACTGGGTCGCGACGAGGTGCATCTTGATGAGGAAAAGATACGGGACTATCTGAAAGGGAAGCGCATCCTCGTAACCGGGGCAGGGGGGTCGATCGGATCGGAACTGGTCCGGCAGGTGTGCCGGTATCATCCTGAAGCTGTGGGGCTTGTCGACTTCAGTGAGCTGAATCTTTTCAGAGTTGAAATAGAATGCCGGCAGACGTTCAGCTTAATGGCTGTTTCGAGTTACCTTGCCGATATACGGCGCAGGGATATTATGGCGAGGATTATGAGAGGGTTTAATCCCGAGGTAATCTTTCATGCGGCGGCCTATAAGCATGTTCCCATCCAGGAGCGGTATCCCTGGGAGGCGGTGAGAAACAATGTCTGTGGCACGAGAAATATGGTAGAACTCGCCATGGAGAACAACGTACAGCGGTTTGTTATGGTGTCCACTGACAAAGCCGTGCGTCCGACCAATGTGATGGGGGCGACGAAGCGTGTGGCGGAATTGCTCACAATTAGCATTAACGGAAATTCAAAAACCCGCTTCATGGCGGTTCGCTTCGGCAATGTTATCGGGAGTTCGGGATCTGCCCTTCCCCTCTTTCAGGAACAGATCGCCCGCGGTGGCCCCGTAACAGTAACCCATCCGGAAATGACCCGTTTTTTCATGAGTATTCCCGAAGCGGCCCAATTGATTCTCCAGACGGGGGCCATGGGGGAAGGGGGAGAGATCTTTATTCTCGATATGGGGAAACCCATAAAAATTCTGGATATGGTGAAGGATCTGATTCGGCTCAGCGGTTTCGAACCGGAGCGTGATATTCCCATTGAATTCATAGGCCTCCGTCCGGGGGAAAAATTGTATGAAGAGTTAATTACCGAAGGGGAAGGAATTGTGCCCACGAATCATGAAAAGATTCTTGTTCTCCGGGGGAATTCATATGCCAGAAAGTGCCTTGACGAGAAGATTGATGAGCTGATGGAAGTCACCGGAACCCATGACGCAACCGCCATAAAGAAGAAACTTCAGGAGATTGTGCCGGAGTATACGCCGGAGTGGTGATCTGCAGATTACGCAGTTTGACGCAGATTGTAAGGAGGGATATCCCTTGACAGTCGTTGTATGATGTGTATATTAATACACCTCTGGAGGTGTTTTATGAGAACTAATATCGTTATAGACAATGATCTTATCGAGGAGGCGTTCAAATACAGCACGTCACGGACGAAAAAGGATTTGATACATGAGGCGCTTGTAACTTTCATTGAAAACAGAAAGCGCAGGAACCTGATGGACCTGAAGGGAAAAATTCGATTTTCCGATACCTATGATTACAAGAAGGCCCGTGAACGAGGATGATTCTTGTCGATACATCAGTGCTTATTGATTTTTTTAAAGGCAACGAAAATGAGCAGTGCAAGAAATTCAAGACGGTCATCACCCGTAACATACCTTTCGGGATTAATTCCGTCATATATCAGGAAGTGCTTCAAGGGGCGCCATCAGACAAGGAATACAAACTTTTAAGCGAATATTTGTCGACGCAGACGTTTTATCACCTTCGCAATCCCGTTCAGTCATATGCAGAAGCAGCGTCGATTTATATTATGTGCAGAAAAAAAGGTATTACCGTCAGAAGTACGATCGATTGTATCATTGCACAAACAGCTATAGAACATGATCTTTACCTTCTCCATAATGACAGAGACTTCGAGGCAATTGCCGAGAGTGTAAAGCTCAAAATATATTGAGGAACGAGCAACTGAAAACAAAAAAATGGCAAATGGGAATTTGAATATCGAAAATTCCAATGAAAAATACCCCAAAGATGAGCCGTTACGGGAAACTGAAATATAGATGCAAAGTCAATACATTATCGAGGCGGTAAGAAAGTCCGAAAAGTTATTTGACTTCACCGATTCTTTGTGTTATGTGCCGCTTGGTCAATGGAGAATAAGAGAAAGAAACGACGGTTGTGGTTTGAAATGGCTTATGCCAGCACGCTCGGCATCGGTCTCGTCGTTACGATCTTTGGATGCCTTTTCATCGGAATCTTGATTGACCGGAAGCTGGGAACGCGTAATATTTTCACGACGCTGTTCCTTGTGTTGGGAGTGTTCGCCGGTTTCAGAAACTTCTATGTCTTCATAAAGAAGTATATGAAGGAAGATAAGAAGTCCGGCGATAAAACTGATCGAGAATCACGTAGCAGCAATGACTCTTCAAAAGAAAATTGAAGTTGCAAACTGGCTGGTTCTGGCCGTCTGTCTTTGTCTCGGCTATGTCTTTTTATCCACGGCATTTGCTTTCGGTATCCTCGTCGGCGGTCTTGTCAGCATCGGAAATTTTTACTGGCTTTTGAGGGATCTTGCCTGGTTGCTGCAAAAGATCTCTGATAATACACAATCGAATAGACCGAAACGTTTTGTGCTTTTCAGGTTTTATGGTCGTCTGGCCATTACGGCGGTTGTTCTGTTTCTCGTCATAACGAAACTGCCGGTGAGCGTACTCGGGCTGTTGGTCGGACTTTCGGTTGTTATTATAAGTATTGTGTTAACGGTAATAATCGATAATGTTAAAATTCCCCTAAGGAGGTTCAGAGAGAGATATGCATCCCCTGTTACTTTTAGATAATCCGTATTTCCCGCCCCATGTTACGTATACGTGGTTTGTTATGATTTTACTCATTGTGCTGTCGTTTGTTGCGACGCGTCGGCTTGAAGTTTATCCCGGCAGGCTTCAGAATTTCATGGAGGTTGTTGTCGATGGAGTGAGAAATCTCGTAACTGAGAATATGGGTGAGAGGGGAATGAATTTTTTCCCGCTTATGGCGACGATCACCCTTTTTGTCCTCGTGTCCAACCTCTTGGGCCTTGTTCCCGGTTTCGATTCACCAACGGCAAATCTCAACACGAACCTCGCCATGGCGCTGATTGTATTTATCCTGACGCATATCATGGGTGTTAAGGTACATGGCGCCAAATATATCAAGCAGTTCCTGGGGCCGATCTGGTGGATGACACCGCTCATGCTTCCAATTGAGCTTCTGAGTCACCTTTTCCGGCCCTTGACGTTGTCGGTTCGACTTTTTGGTAATATGGTGGGCGGGCACATTCTGCTGGGCGTCGTGCTGTTGCTGGTTCCATTTCTTATTCCGATTCCGGTATTTGCGCTGAAGTTACTGATTTGCTTCATCCAGACGTTGGTCTTTGTCATGCTGTCGATGATCTACATTGTGCTGGCTATGGAAGAGCACCACTAACAACTGCCACCGAAAAAGTTTACCGCCGGGGGGTAATGTCCAAAAGGATTTTACCCCCCTTTTTTATATGGTTATTTCGTATGGATTGATTTCAAAAACCTTGAAGTGATTCAAAAGGTGTGGTAGTTCAATAAGGACTCGAAATAAGAGTTTTTCAGCCGCAGGGGAGTGCTATGAGCGACATGACGAAAATGAATGTACCGTCGAACGTCGGATCGGAAAAGATTTTTGATGATTTTGAAGATGTGCATGATTCGGGATTGGAATTCCAAACTGAGAATAAAGATATGATGAACCAGAGGAGAATGACACGGAATGATGATACGATATATGATCTCACCGATGTTGTAGAAAATCATCAGGAGGAGAGCGTTCCCGACGATCTGGATAAGCAGATAATCGAAAAGATATCCGACATTACCGAGCGGATAGCCAGGGAAATGTTTCCCGGGATTGCCGAAAGGATGATACGGGAGGAAATAGACAAATTAAAACAGGAAGTGGACGAGTCGGAATTATGAATAAAGTTCATGCCCTGTCAAGTTCCCAGCAATGCGTTCTGGGTATTCCGTACTGAAGGAGGTACGTTTTGAGAAGATTATCATATGTTATCTGCGGCATTGTAATTTTGTGCTGTTTCATGGTTCCCGTGGTTATCGCGTCACAGACTGATACGAGCTCAAAAGTCATCGAAACGGATGGCGCCGGGGTTGTTATCAATAATGATACGGCGCTGGCTCGCGATAATGCCATCAAGGATTCCCTTCGGAAGGCTGTCGAGCAGGCTGTGGGAACGGTTATCTCTTCGGAAACGGTTGTGCAGAATTTTGAAGTCATTAACGATAACATCTATGCGAGATCCCAGGGGTATATCCAGAATTACATGATATTAAAGGAAAATATCAGTGACGGCCTCTACCGGGTTACCATTAGGGCTACCGTTTCCATGGGGAGCATCAAGGATGATCTCAGGGCGCTCGGATTCCTCATGGCACAAAAGGGTATGCCGCGGCTTATGGTTGTGATAGCCGAACAAAATGTCGGTCAGCCCCGTCCTACATTCTATTGGGATTCGGTTGATCTGTCCGTTGCGGAAAATGTTTTCCAGTCCAATTTTTTGCAAGACGGATTTACCTTTGTCGATCGTGCCGCTGTTCAGGGAGAGCTGAAAAGCGTTACAACCAGAGGGGCCGATCTCAATAACAATGTGGCAGCACGCCTTGGCAAAAAGGTGGACGCCGAACTTGTTATTGTTGGAAAGGCCTTTGCCAAGGCCGCGGGAAATGTTGCGGGAACATCAATGAGATCGCTTCAGGCGAACGTTACGGCACGTGCTGTGCGGACAGACAATGGAATGGTCATCGCATCCGGTGCGGAACACGGCGCGGCCGTTCACATTGATGACATAACCGGCGGCTCGGAAGCGATTAAAAAAGCAACGGAAAAGCTGGCGGAGAATATAAAGACACAGATCATTACCAAATGGCAGTCCGAGATCAGTTCGGCGGGTCTTGTTTCTTTGACGGTGCGGCAGATAAAAAGTTATGCTGATTTTATGAAATTGAAAGACTCCCTCAAAGAAGAAATGCGTGGCGTGAAAAATGTATACATCCGTAAAATGGAAGCCGGTGTGGCTCAGATGGATGTTGAATACGAAGGCAGCGCCCTGTCACTTGCCGACAACCTGGCAGTGAAGAAATTTGCAGGGTTTTCACTTGATGTGACGGCGGTGGGGCAGAACGCTCTGGAAGTGAATATGGTCAAATAGGAGACTGCACGGGGAAAGCCGATGCGTTCTTTGCAGAGCGGCGATGTCAAGCACTCAATATCTCGACAGTGCGGGACTTCATGCGGATACCAAATAAAAAAACACGGGAGTGAAAATGTCATTAAACGGACTCAAACACGTCGTCACAATCATGATGATCGTATGTTTTTCCTGGGGATGCGGGTCACCGGTTACACCGTCTCTCCTTCCCGATTATGACGAAAAGGGTATCAGACTGATTGCATTGATGCCGATACAAAACAAAACACAGGACCCCCTGGCTGCACAGGTGCTGAGAGAAGTGCTGGCCGAAGAATTATATTTCAAGGGGTATCCGAGGATACCGATACGGCTCGTTGATGACAAGTTAAGAGAAATTTACCGGGGACGGACAGAATTTGAGGATAAAATCATACCCCCTCAAACCGTGGGTGAATCATTGGGTGTTGATGCTGTCATGTACTGCACTCTTGAGGAATGGAAAACGTCGTATGTGATGATTTATGCGCCGACGACGGTCGCCGCCTCTTTTGTATTATGGAGCACGAAGACGGGCGAAATGATTTGGAATACCAGTCATCGGGTAGTGAAACGTGATTACGATCTATCCGGGAAGGGGCTCGAGATGAAATCTCGCCAGAGCTGTGAAACGGCTGCGCAGGAGGTCGTTGAAAAAGCGATGGTAACACTCCCTGACGGTCCTGAATATCCCGGGAGACCTCCGAAAAAAGAAAACAGTTTCTTTGGATTATGGTGATTCAGCTGGAAGGAGTGGACGTGTATGAATAAAAAAACGATATGTGCCCTGATAGTGATTTTTGTTATCGTCGTTGTCGGCAATGGATTTGCAAAACGGCCGGTGACCGTGACAGTGAGCAAAGGTGATGCCCGGGTTGCTCTGATCGATGGTACCGCGGAGCTTATGGCGGCGGGAGAAACGGTATGGGCGCCTCTGGAACAGAACACCATGCTGAAAAATGGAGATCAGGTGAAGACAGGCCCTCTTTCGAGAATCGAACTTATTCTTCCTGATTCTTCCAGACTCAGGTTTGCCGACGATACACAATTCCGAATCATGAATATTGACGTGAGTGATGAGACGGAAGAAAGAAATATCCAAGTACACGTTGTGTTGGGCAAAACATGGGCGAATGTAAGCAAGAAGCTGGGGGTAAAATCGAACTTTGAATTATCAAGTGAGAATGCCGTTGCCGGGGTGAGAGGTACGGTGTACCGAATGAATGTATATGACGATCAATCAGCACTTGTCAGAGTTTACGATGGTAAAGTAGCCGTATCCGGCGGAGGCGAGTATCCGGCGGGGAAGGGCCTTCCCTCCCCGATTTATACGACCCCGCAAAAGGTAGAAGGTCCGAAACCGATACCGGGACCACGAAAAGTCTCCATGGAAGAGTGGGTCTATATTGTCGCCTCAATGCAGCAGATCAGAATCGGGGCTGATGGCGTTGCCGAAGAACCTCGATCATTCACGGAAGGAGAAGACAGAGACTCTTGGGTTGACTGGAACAAAGAAAGGGACTCAGTACCTATTCAGTATTGAACGGGATGTCATGAATGTTCCCAATCTGTTAACGCTGCTCCGGATACTTCTCGTACCGGTCATTGTTATTTTTTTAATAAAGGGGGCTTTTCTCAAGGCGTTACTTCTCTTCGCTGTTGCGTGCATTACCGATGGTCTCGACGGGTTTTTGGCCCGTGTTTTGAACCAGAAGACGGTTCTGGGCTCGTATCTTGACCCCTTGGCGGACAAGGCTCTCATCGTTACTTCTTACGTAACTCTTTCGGTTTTGCATGTCATTCCGAGTTGGCTGGCCGTTATTGTTATCAGCAGGGATTTGATAATTCTGCTCGGCATTTCCGTACTGACAATCATGTCGATATCTTTTGAAATCAGACCGTCTTTGGCGGGTAAGGTTACCACGTTAATTCAATTTCTAACGGTTTGTTTCGTTCTGGTATTTAAGGAATTACCCGATTATGGCAATCTTGCTGTTATGACAACCATGTACTGGGTGACTGCCCTCTTGACAATAGCCTCGGGCTTCAATTATATAGTCAGAGGAAGCAGGCTGATCAACAGCGATCATAATACGAGGAACCGCGGGTGAGACGTTGCAGGGGCAACGGGATATGATGGAAATGACAGAGTTGAGTAAAAACGGGCGAGTAGTAATAAAAAATCTTGACAGAAACACTTTTTATTGTTATTCGTTCCCGGTGTTTCATAGAAAAGTGAAAGCATGTAGGCACGTAGCTCAGGGGGAGAGCGCCATCCTGACGCGGTGGATGTCCAGGGTTCAAATCCCTGCGTGCCTACCATTTATATAGTAACTCTCAGGCATGGAAGGGCATCACGATAACAGCAACGATGATGCCCTTTCTTTAATCATGGGGTAGTAACGTTTTACTGCAACGGCATGTGCTGAAATGCGATGGAGGTGACAAGTCGGAACTGGTTTATGTCTTCTGCCAAAGTTTCTCGTGCCCCTGTGAACGTCATCTTTTTTCTGAATGCAAAATGATAACAAGCGTTACTTTTAACCGATTGGGTGTTGCAACATGAACGAAATTAAGATCACTCTGCCCGATGGTTCCGTCTCGGTTGAGCAGGCGGGCAAGTCCGTTAAGGAAATTATTTCATCATGGAACGAGGAGGCAGCAAAGACTGCTGTCGCTGCACGGGTTAATGATGCGCTGGTAGATTTAAGTTATCCCATAGAGAAAGACTCATCAATTGATGTTATTGATGTTGCCTCTGAAGATGGGCTGTCTGCGCTGCGGCACAGTATTTCTCACGTCATGGCTCAGGCGGTACAGGACCTTTTTGATGGTGTGAAGGTCACCATCGGTCCGTCCATTGAGGACGGCTTTTATTACGATTTCGAATATGAAAATACCTTTACGCCGGAAGATCTCGATAGGATAGAAAAGAGGATGGCGGACATAGTGGCAGCCGACCATCCGTTTGAACGTCGGGAGGTCTCGAGACAAGATGCGGTTAAGCTGTTTGAAGAAAAGGGAGAGACCTACAAAGTCGAATTGATTAATGACCTTCCTCAGGAGGTAAAAACGGTAAGTCTCTATACTCAGGGCGATTTTATCGATCTCTGCCGGGGACCTCATATTCCGTCTACCGGGATGATCAAGGCCTTTAAGCTCCTGAATGTGGCGGGTGCATATTGGCGCGGAGATGAAAGAAACAAGATGCTACAGCGAATATATGGGACCGGTTTTGCCACGAGGGAAGAACTTGCCGATTATCTCATCATGATCGAAGAGGCGAAGAAACGGGATCATCGGCGTCTGGGCCGGGAGCTGGACCTCTTTCAGGTAAATGATGAACTCGGGGCGGGTCTTATTATCTTCCATCCCAAGGGGGCCCTTCTGCGAACAATTATCGAGGACTGGGAGCGGAAGGAACACTTGAAACGCGGTTATGATATCGTCCTTGGTCCCCAGATTTTGAAAGGTGACCTGTGGAAGAAGTCAGGTCATTTTGATCATTACCGCGAAAATATGTATTTTACCGAAGTGGAAGATCAGCTCTACGGGATTAAACCGATGAACTGCCTTTCCCATATGCTGATTTACAAGTCGCGCATACGGAGTTATCGGGATTTACCCCTCAGATATTTTGAACTCGGCACGGTTCACCGGCATGAAAAAACAGGCGTGCTCCACGGATTATTGAGGGTTCGTCAGTTTACACAAGACGATGCCCATATCCTCTGCACGCCCGAACAACTCAATGATGAAATACGAGCGATTGCCGAATTTGTGGACGATGCCATGAAAATCTTCGGATTTGAGTATGAAGTCGAGTTAAGCACAAGGCCTGAGAAATCGATCGGGTCGGATGAAGATTGGAATCTTGCAACGTCGGCGCTGGAGCATGCGCTGAAAGATACCGATATGGTTTATGAAATCAATGAGGGTGACGGCGCCTTTTACGGTCCCAAAATTGATTTTAAATTGAAAGATGTGCTGAAGAGAAAGTGGCAATGTGCAACCATTCAGTGTGATTTTACCCTGCCGGAGCGGTTCGATCTCCACTATGTAGGCCCTGATGGCGAGAGACATCGGCCCGTTATGCTTCACCGGGTAATACTCGGCTCTATCGAGAGATTCATTGGTGTATTAATTGAACAGTATGCAGGGGCTTTTCCCGTCTGGCTGTCACCGGTTCAGGCGGTTGTTCTTACCGTGACCGATAATCATATTCCTTACGGCGAAGAGGTATACAGGCAACTGATGGATGCTGATATTCGGGTTCAACGTGATTTCAGGAATGAAAAACTGGGATATAAGATACGGGAAAGTCAGATACAGAAGGTACCCTATATGCTGGTCATCGGTGACAAGGAAGTTGATGCGAAGACAGTGGCACCGCGACAGAGGGACGGTCAAAATCTCGGTCCCATGGGGGTGGAAGCCTTTGTTTCAATGGTAAGAGACAAATGCGAAAAATTCGAGTAAGGAGTGGCTGTTTCGCGTTTGCCTCATCGTTGGATCATCAAGGAGGTGAGTTATAAGTAAGGATTTTAGGATTAATCGTGAGATTACGGCAGGTTCCGTACGGATGATTGATGCAGATGGCAATCAGTTAGGAATTCTCGCCCTGGCTGATGCCTTGATCGAGGCATCCAAGGCAGGGCTTGATCTTGTAGAAGTTTCCCCTAATTCGTCTCCGCCGGTCTGTCGAGTTATGGACTACGGCAAATACCGATATCAGCAGAGCAAGAAAAAGACGGTTGCCAAGAAGAGTCAGACGACTGTACAGGTAAAAGAAATACGGCTGAGGCCCAAGACGGAAGATCACGATAAAAAGATCAAGCTGAAACATATTAAGCGGTTTCTTGATCAGAATAACAAGGTTAAAATAACTATGATGTTCCGTGGCCGGGAAATCATATACGCTGATCAGGGCATGAAAATAATGGAAGACATAAAGAACGAGTTGGAAGGTTCCTGCATCGTTGATCGAGAGCCGAAACTGGAAGGCAGGAATATGATTATGATTGTGTCTCCGAAGAAATAAGACTATCGAGGTGATGTAATGCCGAAAATTAAAACGCACAGAGGAGCGGCCAAGCGGTTTAGCCTTACAGGGACAGGGCGGGTTAAACGGAGCAAGGCGTATGCCAGCCATATCCTTACGAAAAAGAAAAGAAAGAGAAAAAGAAGCTTGAGAAAGGTTGATTTTCTGGATAAGCGAGACCTCAAAGGAATCAAACGACTGATTCCGTATGCGTAATCGCAGATTGGGGTTATGTCGGCTTTGTGGGGTCAGGCCTTATTTTTTGTTGGAGAGTCAGCAACATATCGAAAAGATAAGACCTGACCCCATTACTTCGCACGACCCCGGCGGTGCAACGACGAAATAAAGAGCGGGAGAACTGGTAACAATGGCACGAGTAAAAAGAAGCATACATGCCAGAAAGAAAAGAAGAAAGATTCTGAAACTGGCAAAAGGATATTTTGGAGCACGAAGCAGGTTATACCGGGTCGCCACGGAGGCGGTAGAACGGGCGATGAAGTTTGCCTACCGTGATAGAAAGGTCCGAAAACGAGATTTTAGAAAGCTCTGGATCGCACGTATCAATGCGGCGGCTCGCATGCATGACATGACATACAGCACGTTCATCAACGGAATAAAGAAGGCCGGTATCGCCATGGACAGAAAGATTCTTGCCGATCTCGCCGTTAATGATCCGCAGGGTTTTTCTCATATCGTCGGCATTGCAAAAGGTGAAAATGTTGCATGAAAGAAGCGCTCGAACAATTACGAAAAAAAGCGCAGGACGAACTCGGTGCGGCGAGTAACAAAGACGAGATTCAGGCGTTACGGACGAAATATCTCGGCAGAAAAGGCGAATTAACACAAATTCTCAGAAAGCTGAAAGATATCTCGCCTGAGGAGCGGCCCGTTATCGGGCAACTGTCCAACGTTATCAAGGAGTCTCTCCAGGCGCAGATTGAAGAAAGGCTGCAGCACATTGATGTTGCTTCAAGAGACGAAGCGCTGACAGAGGAGAAAATCGACGTAACACTTCCCGGAAGAGCTACTCCCTATGGGACCACTCATCCCATTACAGCGGTTTCCAGAGAAATATGTGATATCTTGTCCGTTCTTGGCTTTTCTGTTGTTGAGGGTCCGGAAGTCGAGTATGACTACTATAATTTCGAGGCTCTTAATATTCCCAAAGATCATCCAGCTCGTGATATGCAGGATACCTTCTACGTAGAGGATGACGTCGTTCTCCGGACTCATACCTCCCCTGTTCAGATCAGGGTAATGGAGAAGATGAAACCGCCGGTACGGATCATCTGTCCCGGAAAAGTGTATCGCCCCGATTCCGATGTGTCTCACACGCCGATGTTTCATCAGATCGAAGGATTGCTCGTTGACAAGGGCATCACCTTCGGTGATCTGAAGGGAACGCTGACGTATTTTCTGGTGCAGGTCTTCGGTAAGAATACCGTTCTGAGATTTCGACCCAGCTTTTTCCCGTTTACCGAACCGAGCGCTGAAGTCGATATCCAATGCGTCATGTGCCGCGGTGAAGGATGTCGTGTGTGCGGGCAGAGCGGTTGGCTTGAGATTCTCGGTTCAGGCATGGTCGATCCGGAATTGTACAAGACCGTCGGTTACGATTCTGAACAAATCTCGGGGTTTGCCTTCGGCCTCGGCGTTGAACGAATTGCCATGTTGAAATACGGTATATCGGACATTCGATTGTTTTATGAGGGAGATCAACGGTTCTTGAGGCAATTCTGAGTAAAGGTCACCATTCAACATCCCACGATCGGTATTCTTTTCATTAAATTTCTTCGAGCTGCCCTGCAGCGCCGATATTTAATTATTTTTGAGGGAGTTACGGATACCATGCTAGTCAGTCTCAAATGGTTAAGGGATTATATCAATATCGAGTTGCCCCCGGAGGAACTCGCCGACAAATTGACGATGGCGGGACTCGAGGTTGATGCTATTGAAGAAGTAAACCCCGGTTTTACCAATGTTGTTGTCTCGAAAATCCTTGATATCAAACCACATCCCAACTCTGATAAATTATCCCTTTGTGAGGTTACGACAGGCGGTGCGACTGTTCCCATTGTGTGCGGTGCGCCGAATATCGAAGTAGGGCAGATTGTGCCGTTAGCCCAAGTCGGTGCAACCATTCCCGGTGGCTACGTCATTAAACGTTCGCGACTCAGGGGCGAGCCCTCGGAGGGGATGCTCTGTTCCGAAGAAGAGCTCGGAATCGGTGAAGACAATACGGGCATTATGATACTGCCGGAAACGATGAAACCGGGAGATGATCTCGCCGCGGTTCTTGACCTGAAGGATGTCGTCTTTGATATCGGTATTACGCCGAACCGGGCCGATTGTCTGAGCATTATCGGCATTGCACGGGAAATTGCCGCCCTGACCGGCCAGAAAGTCAGGTATCCTGAAATCTCCTTTGAACAGTCTGACAAAGATATTCATGACCATACGTCGGTCTCAATACTGAGCCCCGATCTTTGTCACAGATATACGGCTCGAATGATTAAAGATATTACAGTAAAGCCTTCACCCGCCTGGATGAGACTGCGGCTCGAAGCGGTGGGACTCAGGGCGATCAATAACGTTGTTGATGTGACAAACTTTGTTATGATGGAGTTCGGACAGCCCCTTCATGCATTCGACTTCAGATATCTGGAAAAGGGAAAAATTATCGTACGTGGATCGGTGGATGGTGAAGCTTTCGTGTCGCTTGACGAGAAGACGAGGATCTTAAGCGCCGACACCCTGATGATCTGCGACGGTGTCAAACCGGTTGCCATTGCCGGAATCATGGGTGGACTGAATTCTGAAGTTGTGGACGATACAAAAGCTGTTCTCCTTGAAAGTGCCTACTTCAATCCCTCGACAATTCGCCGATCCTCACGGAGAATGGGGATGAGTACGGATGCGGCATTTCGATTCGAACGGGGGATAGACCCTGATGGTGTTGTTCGCGCTCTTGATAGGGCGGCTCAGCTTATTGCGGAACTCGGTGATGGGATTATTTACAGAAATCACATTGATGAATACCCTCAAAAAGTGAAAACTGCCGATACGATTTCTCTTCGTACTGCCAGAGTGAACGAAATCCTTGGAACGAACATCGAGGGCGATGAAATTAAACGCATTCTTAAAAGCCTCGAAATGGATGTTACGGAATCAGGTAGTGGGGTATATGCGGTGACTCCCCCGAGCTTCAGGGTTGATATATGGAGAGAAATAGATCTGATAGAGGAAATTTCCCGACTCCACGGATATGAAAACATTCCGGTGACGATTCCTGCCGTTTCCTCCGGTGCTGATATCAGGGATAAAAAGGCGGTCATTATTGAAAAAGTGAGGAATGTCCTGAATGGGAATGGCTATTCAGAGGTGATCAATTATAGTTTTACCACCGCTGAATCGGCCACGGTCCTCGGCCTAAGAAATGAAGACAGGCGCCGTCGCTTTGTAAAGATTAAGAATCCCCTTACGGAAGACACGTCTGTTATGAGAACGGGCCTCGTGTATGGTTTACTTGATACTATGAAAAAAAATATGAACGCGGGGAATTTCAATCTGAAACTATTCGAAATCGGGAAGGCATTCATCGGTCGGGGTGAGGGAGAACTACCCGATGAAGAAGAGAGAATTGCGGCACTTGCTACTGGATTGCGGTATGAGGACAGCTGGCATTATAAAGGGGTGCAGATTGATTTTTATGATATGAAGGGATGCCTGGAAACAATGTTTCGAGCAGTCAGGCTGGGTGATGTTCACTTCGACTCGTTGATTCATGAAACCTTTCTCCATCCGGGAAGATCATGCAGGATTACGGTCGGTGATCAGGTGATCGGCCTTCTCGGAGAAATCCACCCCGACGTCTTGAAACGTATTGATATTAAAGTACGGGCCGTGGTATTCGAACTTGATCTGGTTGCCATGGTTGATCGGTACACCGACTCGATTACCTATCGAGAGATTCCCCGTGTGCCGTCAACATCACGTGATGTGGCATTTGTTGTCGATGACCTCGTTGAAAGCGAACGAATCGTTGCGTCCGCATTGGAAAAAAGCGAAGAATTACTTGAAAATATAGAAATTTTTGATGTATATTACGGGAAAGGTGTTCCCGCGGGGAGCAAGAGCCTTGCCGTGCGATTTACCTATCGGTCATCGAGAAGGACGCTTACCGATGATGAAGTGAACGATGTACACGACAGAATTGTTCAAAGAATTATTGGTGCAACAGACGCTAAAATCAGGGGGGTGGGTATTTAGGATGGGAACGATGACAAAAAATGATCTTGTTCAGGGCATACATGATAATCTGGGATTTTCGAAACGGGATTGTATCAAGATGGTAGAACATGTATTCGAGATAATGAAAGAGAATCTCTCCCGAGGTGATAAGGTAAAAATTTCAGGATTTGGAAGCTTTGTCGTCAAGGACAAAGATTCCCAGCGGGGGAGGAATCCGCAGACCGGTGAAGAAATTGAAATCACCGCTCGGAGAGTCCTTACGTTTAAGCCCAGTCAGCTTTTGAGAAAAGAACTGAACAACCATTGATCACGGGAGCAGCATTCACCACCCGGAAGGCTCTTTCATGAGTGTAACCATTCCCGATAAATCGTATTTTCGCATCGGTGAGGTGGGAAAGCTCCTCGGGGTTGAACCCTACGTTATCCGGTTCTGGGAATCAGAATTCAAAACGGTGAGGCCGATTCGATCTAAAACCGATCAACGCCTCTACCGTCGAAAAGATGTTGAGGAGTTGCTGATAATCAAAACATTACTCTATGATGACATGTTTACCATTGCAGGAGCGAAGAAAAGGCTGGCCGGACTGAAAAAAGGGCGGGCTGACGTCCAAGACAATGAAACGTCCATATTACGTACAATCAAGAGAGAACTCAAGGCGATAAAAGAAATCATCGGTTGAGCAAATCGGGCATACAGTGGATAAGGAAAAGGCCGACACCTGTAAGGTGTCGGCCTTTCATTTTTTGTAATTGTTCAGCATTCAGAGGAGCGCTGATTGCTGAACGATTACGAAAAAAGACTATCTTCGCGATGCTCGTTTGGACGCCTTCAACGGATTGATTCTCTGTCCGTTCTCAGTCATGCTTTTTTTGATGTGTGTCGCCATGGGGCACCCTCCGACAGACCACTTTCCTGTTGGATCAGGGTAGATCATACAGTATTTTCCCGTGGAGTGTTCGATAACCTTTGCACAACCTTCGCATTTTTCGGTGATCTGATAACAGCTTCCGCCGTTAAAGCCGCACCCTTTTTTGGTCATGAATGCACACTCGATGCCTGCTTTTATTGTTTGACAAACCATTGGAACCACCTCCCTTATAGAGTATTTTAAATGTCGGGATCACCATCTTGCTCCTACGTTTACAGAACGGCCATCCCGATGGGTATTGTGAAATGTTCACAAAAGGACAAACGGATGCGTACCTAACAGAAAATAAATATAGTGTCAATAAAAATAGTATCCTGATTAAGTAGAGCCTCCTGAAAAAGTAAAACACATTGATATAGTAATTAGTTACGTGTATATTACGGGTCAATTGGTGCC
>OMKS01001894.1_pt1 | contig 18057 bp, 11 predicted proteins | sample 1674721 | NCBI WGS metagenome assembly OMKS01 (sample SAMN06264996, study PRJEB25208) | sediment metagenome | isolation source: hot spring sediment | place: USA: California | collected 2014-09-02
GCATACACCATTTTGGCCTACCGGGGGGTATGAATTTGTGAAGGTTCAAGGGGGTATGACTTTACGATGACTTACAAGCCTCCTTCTGCAGTGCTTGTGGTAGATAGGGTATGATCTTGCTCAACGCCTCTGCGCGCCGCCTTTCGCCCTCAATCTCCCGTGCTGCTGCTAGGGCTGCTTGTATCGTCTTCTCCCGCAACGTTTGTGGTAGATGGGGTGCGATGTCGCTCAACGCCTTTGCGCGCCACCTTTCATCCTCAATCCCCTGCGCTACCGCTAATGTCTTCACCTGTAACGTCTGTGGTAGATGGGGCACAATCCCGCTCAACGCCCTTGCACGCCAGTACTCGTCCTCAATCCCTTGCGCCTCCGCTAATGTATCCACCAGTAACGTCTGTGGTAGGTGAGGTACGATCGCGCTCAACACCTCTGCACGCCAACTCGCATCTCGGATCTCTCGGATCGCCACTAACACTTCTGCCCGCAGCGCTTGTGGCAAGTAAGGCATTATCCCGATCAATGCCTCTGCACGCCACATCTCATTTGCGATCCCTCGCATTGCCACTAACACCTCACCCAATGCTTCCTCGCGCAACAAATTCGGCGCGCAGAGCACCGCCATACAGAATGTCAATGTACTTGTTTCCCCATTCTTGATCTCTCGCGCTGTCTCCAAAGCTTCCTGCAATACTTCCCCCTGTAACGGCTGTGGCAGGTGGGGAAGAATCCTTGTCAATGCCTGTGCATACGTCCTCTCGTCTGCAATGTCCCGCGCCGCCGCCAGAGCCTCCTGCAATACTTCCCCCTGTAACGGCTGCGGCAGGTGAGGAAGAATCCCTATCAATGTCTGTGCATGCGTCTCCTCGTCTGCGATCCCCCGCGCCACCGCCAACAGCTTGCCCCATAACGCTTGCGGCAGATGACGCGCAATCTCGCTCAATGCTTCAAACCGCCTTTTTTCATTCACGATCTCCTGCACCGCTGCCAACGCTTCCCGATAGGCTTCGTCCCTCAAGTCATCTGACAAGTGGAGCGCTACACCGTTCAATGCTATGCTACGCTGATATACATCCAGAGTTTCCCGCGCTGCAGCTAATGCCTCTAGCCTCATCGCATCTGGCAATTGCGAGATTACCGCGCCAAGGGCCCTAGCACGCTGTTCCTCATCTGGCATCTGCGGGATGTGTGCCAGCGTGCGGGCGGGGCTCCACAGCCCGGTTTCGACCAACTGCAAGAGCAGTTCAGGCAAGATGTTCCCCGCCAGCGAGCGGATGCTGCTCTCGATCAGCGCGCAGCGCACTTGGCGCCCCACGTCCCAGCGGGCCTCTCCTTCGACGCTGCGCCACGCCTGCTCCAGGTCGGTCAGGTAGCCGGCATAGCTCTCCTCAGCGGCATAGCGCGCCTCGGCCCAGCGGTTGCGCTCTGCCACCAGGCTGAAGAGCTCGTCGAACTGCTCCGCCCCGGCGAGGTGTGTGACGAGGTGGCGGCGCGCGTAATCCTGCCGGGCCAGTTCCGGCCAATCGCCGCCGCACTGATCGCGGTAGTATGCCACGATGCGCGCGTGGGCCTCGCGCGCGCGCCGGCCCAGTTCGTCGACCAGGTAACTGCCCTCGACCGTCAGGCCGGTGCGCTCTACCCGGCCGGTGAGGAAATCACGCAGGCTGGCGTGATAAAGGCGGTAACGCGGATCGCGCCCCGGCTCTTGCTCGCGCGCGGTGACAAAGGCGCGCCAGGCCTCTTTGAGCAGCCGCTCGACCACGTAGGGCGGCGCGTCCACGCCCGACCAGGAGGTCAGGTCTTGCAGGCTCACCGGCTCCTGGGCGGCGGCCAGCGTCGCCAGGAGCGGCGCGTACAGCGCGTCCCACTGCGCCGGCCCCTCGCCGCGCCCGTTGCGCCCCTCGCGCCAGTCGCCCCAGTAACCGGCATAGTAGCCCGCCAGCCCCGACGGCAACCTTTCCAGATCGAGCGGGGCGCGCTGGCCTTGCGCGATCTCTTCGATCACGTACTGGAGATAGATCCACAGCCCGCCGCTCTTTGCGGTCAGGACGCACACGAACTCGTCTGCGGCATAGCCCTGCGCGCGCAGTTGCGCGGCGATCGTCGGGCGGCAGGCGACCGCCTCCAGGTATTCGCGCACGTCGCGTAGGTTGTCCGCGCCGGTCGCTTCCAGTTGCTCTCTGTGCAACGGGTACCTGACGTCGAGCCGCACCGAGACGGGGCGCTGGGAAAGGATCAGATAGACCCCATCGGGAAGGACGGCGGGCAGCCCCAGCACGTTGCCGCCGCCCGCCACACCGGCCTCGTCCAGCGCGTCACAGACGATGACGATCTTTTCCCCGGCGGTCAACCCTGCGGCGGTCAGGCGCAGCAGCCGGTCGAGAAAGTCGGGAAAGACCGAGATCTGTGTGAGCGTGTCGCGCTTTCGGTACGGTTCGATCTGGTAGCGCGTGACGAGCTGCGCGCCGAGCGACTGCAGCGCGCGGGGCAGGTTGGCCTCGCCCGGCGCCTGCTCGGCAAAGACATGCAGGTAGCACCGCTCGCGCACCAGGTGGGCCAGGAACGAGGTCTTGCCCACGCCGGCCTCGCCCACCAGCAGAAACGCGCCCGACGTGCGCGACGGGTCCTCCAGGAACGCGTCCACCTTTGCGGTCAGCCAGTCGCGGCCGACGAACTCGTCGGCGTGCACGCGCTGAAAGACGGCGTCCGGGCGGATATAGTAGTCGTCCAGCGAGGCAAAGTCACCGGAGAGGTAGGTGTTGTAGACGTTGGTGACCGTGGCGTTGTCACCGACGACCAGCCCCTGCGCCCGCTCGACGACGACCCGGTACTTGGCCGCTTCCTCCAGCGCACGTGCCAGTTCGCCCGGTAGCCTTTCCAGCGCCTGGGTGGTCTCGGCAGTGGCGTCGGCGATGGCGTCGAGCGTCCGGCTGTCAAAGAGGGGCTGAAACTCGGGGCGCCCGCGGAGCTCGGCCTGCAGCCAACGGAGGAAATCCGTGCAGGCCGGCGTGAGCTCGCGGATGTGTCGCTGCCGTCTTGCCCCTGTGAGCCCCAGTTGATCGGCCCAGGCGGCTGCGAGCTCGGCCGGGTCCGGTGGTGCGTCGCGCTGCAGGCAGCGCGCCAGGAAGGGGGCAGCTCCGTGGGTGAGAAAGTGCTGGTCAAAGAGCGAGACGGCCCATTGGGGATACTGGCGGGCGAAGGCGGTGTAGGCGCGGGCCAGCGCGGCCTGGAAGGCCAATCGCTGCGGGTCGCGGCCCAGCACAGCGCGCAGTTTTTCGGCCAGGCCGGCCTGTTCCAGTAGATAGCTGAATACCGCTTCGGCGACGGCGCCGAGTAAAGCCTCAGTTAGCATCGATCAGCCTCCACGAATCGTTCATCAGCATCCGGTGTATCATTCGCCCAACCGGCCCTCGAACCGCGCGTACTGGGCCAGATTCCTCTCCCTGACCCGCCGCACCAGTTCGTCCAACTGCATTGGGAGAGTAACTGCATAAAGAATTGGCGGCCAGGGTCACCTGTCGCCACCTCCAGACAGTTTCGTTATACGACCATCTGGGTTGTTATGGCTGCACATTTTGCGGCTGGTTCGCTCACTCGAACGGCTGGCCGTTTACGCCCGAGGCGACCACGCCCACTGAACTCGTCCAGCGCCTGGCGCCATAACGTCCGGAATTCGTCATCGTTCATCGCGGGTTCACCTCGTTCGTCGAAGCCCTGCGCACCGTCTCCCACCCTGCGCCCTGGCGCTGCACCACGAAGCGGGGATCCGCTCGCAGGTGATCGGCCGCCAGTGCGAAGCGGAAAGGGAACAACTCGGGCAAGCGCACCAGGTCGGCAAAGGGAAGCTCTTCCGAAGGGTGGGCAAGTAACGCGCAGGCCAGCATCCACTTTTCCAGACCCATATCGCTGGCCACAAAGACCCTCTGCGGCGCCGCATAGACGTTCCGCTGCTCGGAATCTACCAGGACCCCCCAGTTGCGCAGCGAAGAGACGACGCGCTCGGCCGATCGCTTGAGAGATCCCAGCTGGCCCAACTCGCCCACCAGTTGCAGTTTCACCAACCGGGTCGTGATCGCCTCTCCCAGCCGGCTGGAGCGGCCGATGACGATCAAGCACTCTCGAAAGAACGGGTAATAGACCATCGTCAGGCCATAGTGCAGCCAAAGCCGGTCGCCGGGAACCGTCGTGGCCTGAAACCAGGACACGGCTTGGTCCCGCAGATCGGGCGCAGTCTCTTGGCTGTTGAACCAGATGTTGAGTAGAATATCGATCGTTTTGCGCCGAGCTTCGACACCCTCCAAGTCCTGTCCAACCACCGCCTCCAATCGTTTCCGTATCTCGGCGGGGTCGTCGGTCTCGGCGCAGAACGCCGCTGTAGCATCCAACCAAGTTCGATAGATGGTGCGGTTGAACCTGATTCCCTTGTCCATCGCTCACTCTTGCCGCGTAATCGTCACCAGCGGCACCACAACCTCGTCCAGCGTCGGCCCGCCGTGCGTGACACACGTCTCACCTGCGGTATCGAAGGCCCAGCGTCCCTCCGGCATCAAGACCCAGGCATCGTCCGGCAGCAGCCCATCGCCGTGCCAGAGGACCGTCTGCGCAAAGCCCATCTGCACGTTGACCGCCGCCCGCGCGTCGCGATAGATCCGCGCCCGCCGCCCGCGCGTCTCGACGACCAGCCCCTCTGATGGACGCCCAACGCCGCTTGCCTCGACGTGACCGTGGTCGCTGGTCAGGTGGACGACGAACCCGCGCTCCAGCAGGCTGCCGACGAGCTCTTCAACTACTGTACCATATCCCTTCAACCAGACCTGGAGCGAGGCGTAGAAATCAGCGCTGCCCAACGTCGCATCGTGGGCCAGGTCGTCGATCTTGTGGTCGATCAGGCAGAGCGCCCGCACGCGGCTGCTGCCCACCTCTGCAGGCACGCCGCTCCGCTCCAGCGCCAACTGGACGGTTGGGCAGGCCTCCGCGGCCAGCCCTTCTGCCGCCCAGAACTCGGCCCAGCGGCGTGGATCGTGCCGGTTGGTGTCGAGCGTGGCCGCAAAGTCCGCCGGGCAGAGGCCGCTCACCAGCGCCTGGCGGGAAACGGACGTGATCGTGGGCACCTGCGCCAGCAGCAAGCGCTCCTCGAACTGCCACGCCGGGTGACGGGCGCGCCAGGTCGGGCCGACGACGGCCCAGTCGGCCAGGGCCATCCCATCGAGTACCAGCAATGCGACGCGCTCTGCCGCTCCCTGGCGACGCTGGAAAGCGATGTAGTGAGGGACGTGGTAGAGGTGGTGCGGCTGCGGCAGCTTTTTGCCCGCCAGCGGCGCGTACCGCTGGCCGAGCCAGGCGAGGAACGCCGCGTCCAATCTGTGCTGCAGGCCGGCATACGCCTCGATCTGTTCGTCGCCCAACGGCCCGTCGGGGTCGTAGCGCAGGGCGGTCAGCTCGGCCCAGGCCCGGGCGACGGCCTGCCACGCTACCCAGCGCGCCTCGGTCAGCGGGGTTGCCAGGTGCTCTTGCAGCGCCGCCGACAGCTCGCCCGCGCGCCTCGGGCGGGGGTCTTCATCCGGCGCCAGGACGGCGGGCCGGGCCCAGCCTGGCAGACGCTCGACTCGCTCGATCTCGACCGGCCAGAGCGCGCCGCTGCGCACCAGGCCCGGCAGGCGATCCTGCAACGCCGCGTCCTCGTCGAAGCGGAGCAGATAGCGCGCGGCGGCTTCGCCCAGCGGCTGCCCCGTCTGCTGACCCACGTAGGCGCTCCATTGCTTTTGTAAAAAGGTCTGGAATGCCGCGCGGCTGACCACCATCTCTTCCAGCGGCCACCCGGCGTGGGCTGGATGACACAGGAGGGAAAGCAGATGCTCGACCAACGGCGGCGGCATCGGGTCGGCGGCCTGGTGATAGCGGTCCAGCCAAGCGACCAGGTTGGCCGGTTCGCGCAGCAGTTCCGGATTCACGTCAAAGACAGTGCGCAGTAGATATTCGGCCGTCCCCCGCTGGCCCAACCGGCCCGGCGGTTGCGCGGCCTGGGCCAGCCGCCAGCGCTGGCGTGGGCTCAACGCGCGCAGCAGGGGATAGGCCAGACGGGGAAAGAAATCGTGCAGCGCCAGCACGACGCGATGGCCCTGCTGCCACAGGTCGTAGGGCAGCGCCTCCAACGGTTCCGCGCTGCGCACCAACAGCGGCCGCTCGACGTGCCAGGGGCGCAGCTGCTCCACCCGCCGGCGCAGGCGGAACGGGTCCGCCTCGGCGACGACGCGAAAACCGCGCTCGCCCAGCGCCGCCAGCAGCTCCTCGTCGGCCAACAGCCCATCGGGGTCGTGCACCAGGATGAGCGCATACGCCTGGGCCGGAAAGCGGGAGAGGATCGCCTCTTGCAGCGGCATGGTCTACCCCGCCCGCAGCGTCGCGTTGTCGTAATACATCAGCAGCTCTGGGTCCTCTTGCAGCACCCGTTCCGGCAGCCGCTCGGCCACGCGGACGATCACCGCGTACTCGCGCTCGCGCCACGCCTCGGCAAAGCCGGCGCGCACCGCCTCGGTGCGGAACGTGCGCAGCCGCCCGCGCCCCTCCGTATACTCGCGAAACTCGCGCAAGAGCGCCCGCCGGCGCAATCTCTCCAGGTCGCTGGCCCGGCTGGGGTCCGGGACGTACCAGCGCCCCGCTTCATCCTGCAGGAAACTCTGTTCCAGCATCTCGCTCAATTCGGGCAGCGCCTCGTGACGCGCCTGGTGCAACTGCCGCAGAAAGGCCGGCTGGAGCTCCTGGTAGGTCTGCGGGCGGCCGCCGGCCGCCGGATCGAGCTGCTGGCGCAGCCACTGGACGGCCGATTTCTCGTCGCTGACAAAGAGAGCGAGTTGCGCCACGCCCTGCGCCTCCAGGCGGGCGCGGTCGTACACCGGGGCCTGATCGGGCAGAAAGAACATGCCGTCGCGCTCGGGGAAGCGCTCGCGCAGCCCGGCGTAGAACTCGGCTGCCGAGAGGGGCACCGTAGCCCCGCGCTGGATGTGGAAAGCGACCATGCGGTCAAAGAGGAGGTAATCCTGCCGCTCGGCGACGACCTCCAGCACGCCGTCCTGCTCGACGACGATGGGCAGTTGGGCCAGATGCTGGCGGACGAAATCCCAGGCTCCTTCGACGCTGCCGGCCTGGGCCTGGAAATGGCGCTCAAATTCAGCACGAGGCTTGTAGGCAGAGATGATGAGGTCTTGTTTCACGGCGCCCGTCGAGGTCATTTGCTTCATCGTCAGCTGCTTTTTGTCCAGAACGCGAACATCGGCGACCACAAAACCAGCCCGCGCTATTCCCTCTTGTATAGCAGTCCATACGGAATTGCTCGAATTGTGGAATTCAACGGTCATCCATCTTCCAGCTTTCAGAATTCGGAAGCATTCTTGGAAGCATGCCGTCATTAGCTGTTGATAGTCCGGCAGCTTCTTCTCCTGGACTCGACTGACGACCGCCTCGCTACGGTTGTTCGTTAGAACACCTAGCCAGGACTCCCACAGGAAGTTGAGATCGGAGTAGCTGATGTTTGAGCCAAAAGGAGGGTCGGTGAATATATAGTCAACCGAGCTGTCAGGAAGCCTGACTTGGGTTGCGGACCCTGAGGAAATAGCAGCTGCAGAAAACGCACCAACAATGCTAATCCTCGTTGTTGCTCTAATCTTGCCTTCAAGGGCATATCTTGGACTGACTTCGGAAATGAAGGGGGCGATATAAAGCGTGCCCTTCAGGTATCGATTCACTTGAGAAAAAGAGGCAGCAAGATAGCGATTCAAGAGTGTTTGGCCAAGGGCTACCGATTGTAGCCAGAAAAGCAGCGGAGCGCGTATATAGTCTGGAGAAGATCGGGCTTGGGCATTCAAGTGGGCCCATGCCCAGAGATTGCGCCTGGTGTAGAAGTGGTGAACATGGGTGATCCCAATGTCATCGTTTCTACGGCTCTCGTCTCCCTCCGGCATTCGATAAGTAGGGTATTCTGATAAAACCAGAGCCTCATCAACACTATCGATTAGTGCCAAATCTTCGGCATCTGGATCCTTTTCGTGCTTTTTCCTCTCAGCCGAGTAGTTGATTAGAACTGGAATGCGTTTTGCGCTGCGGATCACCTCATCCAGGACGGGATCATATCTTGCTACCCAGGCACGATCCAGTCTTCCCAACGGAGCCAACATACCACAAGCACTGCACTTCAATGGCTCGGCTCGACGCTTGCGGTAGCCGGTTGCCTTGTCGACTGCCACATCCCAAAAAACCATCTCTTCTCCACACTGAGGGCAGAGAAAGACATCGCTCCAAACTGTGTAGTTTATCCTCGCCTTCATCCGCTGCGGGTGATCACAGTGGGGATGCCACGTCTCGTACATCCAGCCGCACTCGGCCTCCACCTCGCGCAGCACTCGTTTGGCCTCGCGCTCAAAGGCGACCACGTCCACCGGCGTGTTATAGTTGTAGGCGATAAAGGTCGCCGCGGGGGAGAGGTCCACCAGCGCCGCCTTGCGCGCGCCCAGGCGGGAGATGGCCTCGCCACCGTCATAGACCACGCCGTCCTCGTCCACGCGGTAGCCCAACCCCTGTACCGCTTCGCGGTCGCCGCACAGTTGGGCGGCTACGCCAGTCATACCGGTACCACAAAAGCCGTCGAAAACGATGTCGCCGGGGTCGGTGTAATGGAGGATATAGCGCATCACCGCCTTGTGCGGCACCTTGGTGTGGTAGGAGTGGGCGTTGTAGATAGGGTCGTTCTTGCCCTCGCTGACGTCGGCGGCGAAGGGCTCGCGGTGGTAGGGAGATTGCAGATTCGAGGTTGCAGATTCGCCGTCATCCGGCAGGCCCAATTCCCCACGGATCTGGGCGCGCTCGGCCTGCCAGCGCTCGATGATCTCGGGCAGGAACGGGTTGGGGCAGGCGGTATAGTAGGGCGGGTCGGAGAGGGCGAGGATGTCCTCGTCCTCCCCGATGGGAAAGCCCTCGATGGCGCGGAATGCATGGTCCTTTAGCTTCTCCCGCAGCCGTTCCAGGTACTCCTCCCGCTCGGCGTCGCGAGCGGCTTGATCGGGGCTCGGAGGATCGGGGATGAGCTGGGGTTGATGGGTCATGTTCTCTTCCTGGTACTTTGCGCTGTAGAAACTGCCCCCCGCACCGGTTCCGACTCGGCCCGCATCAGGGCGTTGTCATAGTACATCAGCAGCGCCGCATCCTCCTGCAGCACCGACTCGGGCAGCCGCTCTGCCACCCGCACGATCAGTCGGTAATCGCGCTCCTGCCAGGCGTTTTTGAACCCGGCCCGCACTGCCTCGGTGCGCAAGACCTTTAGCCGGCCCTGCCCCTGGGCGTACTCTTGAAACTCGCGCAGCAAGGCCCGCTCGCGCAGCTTTTCCAGGTCCTCCTGGCGCGACGGGTCCGGCACGTACCAGCGCTGCTGCTCGTCCTGGAGAAAGCCCTGCGCCAGCATCTCGCTCAACTCGGGCAACTGCTCGTGGCGCGCCTGGTGCAGCTCGCGCAGGAACTTGGGCTGGATGTCCTGGTAGGTCTGGGGGCCAGAACCGGTTTCGGCGTCCAATTCCTGGCGCAGCCATTGGATCGCCGACTTTTCGTCAGCGACAAAGAGGGCCAACTGCTCCACGCGGCTGGCCTCCATCCGCCGCCGGTCGTACTCGGCGACCTGGTGGGGCAAAAAGTACATCCCATCCCGCTCCGGAAAGCGCTGCTTGAGCCCGGCGTAGAACTCGGCGGCGCCCAGCGGCACGCTGAAACCGCGCTGGATGTGGAAGGCGACCATACGGTCGTAGAGCAGGTAGGCCTGCCGCTCGGCGACGACCTCCAGCACGCCATCCTTCTCAACAACGACGGGAAGCTGCTCCAGGTGCTGGCGGACGAAATCCCAGGCCCCCTCGGCACTGCCGGCCTGCTTCAGGAAGCGGCGCTCGAAGCCCGTGCGGGGCTTGTAAGCAGAGATAACGAGATCTTGCTTAACTGCGGTTGCAGTAACAACCTGATTGAAGGCTCCCTGTTTCTTATCAAGAGTTCTGATATCAGCGATGACAAACCCTGCTCGTGTCATAGCCTCGTGAATGGAGTTCCAGACACTACTCTGCGAATTGTGAAACTGGATTGTCATCCAACGTCCTGGCTTTAGAACACGATGACACTCTTGGAAACAGAACATCACAAGTTCCTGGTATTCTGGCAATGCTTTCCCTTGAGTCTTGCTTACGATGGCTTCAGGTCTGGAACAAGTGAATACTCTTAACCAAGATTCCCATAGAAAGTTCAGTTCCGAGTACATCAAATTGCTGCCAAATGGTGGGTCTACAAAGATATAATCGATGGAAGCACTGGGCAGTATGCTAATATCCGATGAGCTTCCGGTAGAGATGACCGAATTCCTCCCAAAGTCTCTGGTGAATCTGCGATAACGACCTATGTAGTTTGGTGCTACTTCGAGCAATAGAAACGGAGACATTTCCTGATAGAGTGATGGTAAGTACAATACACCATTCTGGATCCTCCCCGCTGCATCAAACATATATCGCGCAAGGCGACTAAGCTTGAGCGCGGTAGCAGTTAGAACCATGCCTATACCTTTGTCCAAAGCTTCAAAAGCATAGTGACGATAAGCTGCCAATGTGAGCAAGTTCCTTTTGGTATAAAAATGATGGGTATGGGTAACTGCGCACCCATGATAACCTTCACGCCATTGATCACCCCATACTCCATCGCGAAAGAGCATCTTGTCAGAGGGCGCTAGATGGTCAGTTCCTATGGTCGCAATCTTTTCAAGCAACTCGAGATCTGAAGAATCGGGTTTCTTGTCGAATCGCTCCCGCCCTATAGAGTAGTTAATAGCGACTGGGACTTGCTTGGCTCGATGACCGATCTGCCCTAATAGAGCATCAAAGAAAGTTTCCCAGATTCTCTCCACACTGCGTTTGTCAAGAGAGGCATCACAATGAGGACAACTGAACTCGCCCCTGACATTTTCTGATTCTTGATCTACAGCGGCGTCCCAGAAGATGATCTCTTCACTACATTCTGGGCACAGAAAGACATCCGACCAAACTGTATAGTTGATTCTCCCTTTTGTGACGCCATCAACATGGAGTGTTTCATACATCCAAGCACATTCCGCTTCTACCTGTTGCAAAACCCTTGTTGCTGCACTCCTGAAAGTGGCTACATCTATAGGCATATTGTAGTTGTAGGCTATGAAAGTAGCAGCAGGCGCCAGGTCTGCAAGCACAGCCTTGCGGGCACCAAAGATAGCGACTGAACTTTCCTCGTCATCTATGATCTCGCCGTCCCTTTGAACTTGATACCCCAGTTCTTCTATGACTCGTAAATTACCACAGAACTGAGCCGCTATACCGGTCATACCGGTTCCACAGAACCCGTCAAAGATAACATCCCCGGGATCTGTATAGTGTAAGATGTACCGCATTATGGCGCGTGCAGGTGTCTTGGTATGATAAGAATGAGCCAGACTCTCGGGAGCATAGCGCCCTTCGCTAACATCCGTCGCGAACGGCTCCCGGTGATAGACCGGCTCGCCGCCGTTCCCGTTGTCGTCGCTGTCGTCGGGCAGGCCTAGCTCCTCGCGGATCTGGACGCGCTCGGTCTGCCAGCGCTCGATGATCTCGGGCAGGAACGGGTTGGGACAGGCGGTATAGTAGGGCGGGTCGGAGAGGGCGAGGATGTCCTCGTCCTCCCCGATGGGAAAGCCCTCGATGGCGCGGAACGCGGGGTCCTGGAGGTACTGGCGCAGCTTTTCCAGGTATTCCTCTCGTTCGGCGTCGCGAGCGGCTTGGTCGGGAGATGGCTGGTCGGGAATCAGTTTAGGTTGGTGAGACATCGGATCTCCTCGCTTGACCTTCCCGAAAGCTGGAAGCCTTCGGGAAGGGAATACAGGGTATTGACGTCCCCGGCTTTTCGAGTATACTTGAAGCGAAGGGTGAAAAAGTAGGGGGAAGATATGCCAAACCAAAGCGACGCGCCGCTCTCGTTGGAGGAAATTCTCCAGGACATTCACGGCCTGGACGTGCGCTTGCGCGAGCTCGAAGAGCGGTATGGCCTGCTCTCGGAGGATTTGTATACGCTCTACCGCCTGGGCGAAGTGGAGCAGAGCCGCGACCTGATCCGCTGGGTGGGCTATTACGAATTGCGCCAGGAACGGCAGCGCGCCTACACGATTGCTCTACGCGAACGGCTGTTGGCCTTGCGCGAGGGCAGCGGGGCGCGCATCTCCCTGCATCCTCATCTGGCTGCCTCGGCCGGAGCCTGACATGCTGCCCGCCTGGGACGAGTACTGCCTGCTGATCGCCAGCCTGCCCGATCAATTTCCCTCGATTCGCTCCTCCACGCTCACGGCGTATACGATTGGCCCCGCTGTGGCCGAGGTGGAGGGTCAACTGACCTTCGACGGCGGCTACGTGCTCGACGTGTGGGAGCTGCTCGATCTGTCCACGCGCGCCCTGCGCGGTTACAGCTACGAGTTGACGCGGGCCGGTGAGCGGGTCTGGTGGTACGACCCCACCGAGCATCCTGGCGATCCCACGCTGGCCGCCACGTATCCTCATCACAAGCACGTTCATCCCGATATCAAACACCGACGTGTCCCAGCCCCCGGTCTTTCCTTCACACAGCCCAACCTGCCGCTGCTGATCCAAGAGATCGAGCGATTGTAGGGCGGGTTTCATACCCGCCTTACCGGCTTGCGAAAGCCACCCTACTCCAACGTCAACCGTGTGTTCCGCGCGTCGTGGCCACGCATCGCCTCATGCACGAACCCGTCGAAACGCTGCCGCAGCTCTTCGACCGTGCAGGGCAGGCCGCCCTCCCGCAGCGCATCCAACAGCGCCGCCACCGCCAGTCCCACCGCCTCGATGCCGCGCAGCGCCTGGTTCGCCGCGGCGACGAATCCCGCCGGCACCGCGACCGCGTCCTCCAATTCGAGGAACGCCTCGATCGGCCGCCGCTCGGCCGGCGTCATCGCCGCCAGGCTGGCCTGCGCCGTCTCGCTCTCCAACGCCGAGCGGAGCGCCTGCCGCCAGCGGGTCAACAAGTCCCCCAGACGGGCGTCCAACTGGTCGAGCATCTCCTCGGCCTGCCCCTCGACGCGCTGCTGCGCCGGCCGCAGGTGACAGTAGGGGCAGGTCGGCGTGTCGTCCAGCACGCCATCGTGGAACTCGCGGCAGATGCGCAGCGACACCAGCGCATCCTTGTAGGCATCCAGCTCGGCCCGGCCGAGCAGGTCGATCCCGACCAGCTCGTTCAACGCTGCCAGCCGCGGGTCGTCGTACAGCCGCTGCCGCCGTTCTTCGGCGCGCGGGCCCAGCACCAGCCGCCGGTGCTCCTGGGCGTAGGCCGCGATGTAATCCGCCTTCAACCCATCCAACTCGCGGGCCAGCGCCGGGCCGTCGCGCGACGGCTCGCCCCTGCCCAACAGACGCACGTCGTCGATCAGCGCCTGGCGGGCGGCGGCCGCCCGCTGCGACCAGGGGTGTTCGTCGGGCAGATTCGCCTGCGCCTCGGCCAGATAGGCCGCCGCCGGCTGGATGCGGCCCACCCATTCCAGCAGCCGTGCCGCCCGCTCGACCACGGCCCGGTAGCCCAGGCTTTCATCGATCTGGTCCACCGTCAGCCGCAGGTTGCGCAGCTTGCCCACCGTGTTGAAGCGCTCCAATTCCTCCAGAAAGCCCTTGTACCCCCGCAGCGCGGGCAGCAGCTCCGTCTGCGAGAGGGTGACTTGCGGCTGGTCGGAGCGCACGACGGTTCCGCCCTCCACCTCCAGCGTAAAGCGATCGGTAAAGACGGGCGCGTTCCACAGTTGCAGACCCTGCTGCAGTCGCCCCTGGATCGTCGCCGTCCGCTCCAACTCGGCGCGCACCGCCTGCTGGAGGTCGCGCACCGCCTCGTCGCGGCTATTCTCGTCGCGCATCTTGCCCACTTGCAGACCCAGCCCCTCCAAGATCAACGTCCACAGGTTGATCGGCAGGGTGCGCGGACGCTTGTAGAAGCGGAAATCGACCAGGTCGGCCAGGGCCATCGTCGCCGCCTGTTCGACGCTCCCCGCGTCCAGCTCGGCCCGCGCGCCCAGATTGAGCACGATGTCGCCGTTATAGACCAGCGCCAGCAGCGCCACCACCGCCCATTCAGGCTCTAGCCGAAAGTCGAAATCCTTCTCCACGACCTGGTCGATGTAGCTGGCCACCTGCTCGATCACCTCGCCCCGGTTGACCACCTGCCCTTCGGCCTTGGCCTGCAGCCGGTCGAGGTAGCGGCGGGCGTAGGGCGAGCGGTAGGGCCGTATCGCCCCCTCCTCGTCGATCAGTTGCAGCCCCTCCAGCACCGCCAGCGCCAACTGCGTCCGCCCGCGCCCGGCCAGGAAACGCACCGCCTCCATCGCGTTTGTCGGACGGGCCATCTCAGAGACCGGCTGGCTCAACCGCTCGAACGCGGGATAATCCGGGTAGCGCTCGGCGAACTCGGGGGCCAGCAGGTGCGCGCCGATCAGGCGCAGCAGGTCGGCGATCGTCTCGCTGGCCGTGCTGCGAGCGCGGGTCAGGATGGCGCCCACCGGTTCGCTCACGCCCTGGTAGGTGACCTGGAGATGGGCGGTCATGTTCTCGCGCAGCCAGCCCAGCAGCCGCCGCAGGTGCTCGTCGGCCTTGTCGGCGTACACGTCGCGGTGCGAGGCCGCCTCCGTCGCCATCGCCCGCGCCCCGGCGTACATGCGCACTCGCTCCTCAAAGGCCTGGTCGAGGCCAGTCAGGTGAAATAGAACCTCGTCAGGCTTTTCTTCATCCTGCCATTCCCGATCCGGGAACGGCGGCAGGACGTAGACGTAGAAATCCCGCGGCGGCTGGGCCGTGCTCCGCTCGTCCGGCGCGCCGAAAAAGAGATAGCCGGGCCGGGTGACTCTCTTCTCGACCCAGGGCAGCTCGTAGAACCAGATGCGATAGTTGGTGACATAGGTCGTGTCGCTCAGGCCCAATGCGCGCTGTAAACCGTCGAAAAAGTAACGGTTAAGGTCGCCCCGTTCCATGAATGCGCCCCGCTCGGCGATCTTGGCGTCGAAATCAATGTCCTTCTTCACGTCCAGGTAGTACTGACCGTTGGCCTCGTTGAACGAGATGTACTGGCCGCTGACGGTGCGCATGATCTCGCGCAGCGCCACCTGGACCTGGTCGAGCAGGAACTCGGCCGTCGGCTCGGGCAGCAGGACGTGCAGACAGAGGTCGTCGCGCAGCTCTTCCGCCGTGGCCCCCAGCGGGACGTAGATGTCGCTGGTCGTCAACCGGTGGACGCTGAGCGCCTGGATGATGCGCATCGCCACGGGCAGGAGATGAGCGCGCGTGTACGCATTGCGAATCCGGCCTTCCAGCACGCCGCTCTTTTCGATCACTTCGCCCACGCCGGCCAGACCGCGCATGCTGGGATTCTCGCGCAGCACGTCCCAATAGTGGTCGTAGGAGACCAGGCCAGGTTGGTCGGCCGGCACCTCTTCGTCCAGCAGCGCCCGCATCGCCTGGCTAAAGGTCTTGAGCACCTCGCGTTTCTCCGCCACATAGACCCGCTCGAAGGTCTCGATGTAGGCCGGGTGGATGGGAAAGAGATGGGCGAACTCTTCCAACCGCTCGGCCAGGCGACCGTAGAGCGGCGTGAACTGGCGCAGGTGCTCGGTGATCCAGGCCAGCTGCTGGTCGGTCTTGCGCAGCAGCCGGTGGGAGACGACGTAGGCAATGTCCTCGCGGGCGATGCGCACCTGCTCGAAGCGGTCTCGCACCCGTCGCAACTGCTCGGCGACGAAAGCGAAACGCGGGCTGTCGAACAGCGTCTCCTGCAGGCCGCCGACGAAGCGGAACGGCGTCAGCGCCGCCACCTCGCCCAGTTCGCGCAGGAAGCCCAGGTCGAGGATCAACTGCCGCTCCTCGCGGGTGCGCAGATAGTCGAGCAGCTCGTCCACGACGAGGAGCAGGCCGTGATCGGGGTGCACGGCCTGGAAGCCGGCCATCGCCTCGACGATCAGGTCCTTGTTGTTCGTCACCTGGTCGGCCGCGGGGAAGGTGTAAGGCGCGCCCCAGCTCTCCAACGCGATTTCCAGTTCCCGCAGCAGGATGTCGCGCAGGGCACCGGTGACGCCGCCGATCTCGGTGCGCAGCACTTTGAAGCGGCCGGCGATCGTCTCCACAGCCGCGCGCACGGCGGGGTGGTCCAGCTCGGCCGCCAGGTCGGCGTGCTCCGCCACCGCCGAGACCACGGCCATCAGGTGAGACTTGCCGGTGCCATAGTTGCCGACGACGAGCACGCCCTTGTTGTCGCGCGGCGTCAGGAACTGGAGCTGTGGAATGACGACGTTGGCCAGTTGATCGGCCATACGGTCCGAGATCACATACGTGCACACCAACTGCCGGGCGGCATTCTCGCGGTCGGCATCCCGCAGTTGGATGATCGTCTCGATGGGGTCAAATTGGAGCAGGTCACGATAACGCATCAAAAGTCCTCCGCATCAAGTCATTCCAGGGGGATGATCAACACATCCGGCCCGCGCCAGGCGCGGTAGTGGCGATGAGCTGGCACGGCATAGGTCAGGACGTTGTCCCGGTACTCCCCGGGCCAGGCGACGACCAGGCGAGCGACCCGGCTGGTCTCGCGCAGCATACGCAGGGGGTCGAGGGCGAGCGACGGCTCGAAGAGCAGGGCGATCTCGCTACACAGCACCGGTCCCGGCGACAGCGCACCGGCGCGCTCCCGCATCCAGCGGTCGACACGGCGGGGGCGGTGCGCCGGCATCTCGGCCAGCAGGACGTCGGCGAGCTCTGCGCCGATGGAGAGATACGGCCAGCCATAGGCTTGCAAGAGCTCCTTGACCGCCCCTGCCAGCCGGCCGATGTCGGGGTGGGCGAGAAGCAAACAGGTATGGGATGATTGTTTGAACTCGGCAATGCGATCGCGCATATTCCATCCCAGCAAAAGGCGAGTGAAACCGACCAGTTGGGAACGTCCCAAGTGCGACGCACCTAACTCGTTTGAAACAGACCCGTTTCAATTATATGCGCGAAAAGCAAAGAGGACAAGCAGAGAAAACCGTGAGGAGGGGATTCCGCTTGCGCCCCGCTGACATAGTGGTGGAATCACCAATCGAGGGCTTCCGGAGATACGTCGAATCGCCGGAGCTGTGCCAGGTCGACGCGGCGGCAGTCGAGATCGAGGCGATCGACCAGGTGCAGCAACGCTGCCAGCAATCGCGGGCGGTGAATCAGTTGCAGTGTTTCGTTCATCCGTGTCCTCCTCAAAGTGTTCGAATCTGACGCCGTTACCGGATCACAAGCGGCAGGTAGACGTTCGTCCGGCTCAAAAAGGTAGCCGCATCCGCTTCGTCTGGATACGCCTCGACGTTTCCCGCGCCGTCGTGACCGCGCGAGCGGAAACCATACGTCCCTATCACGACGCGCACCGGATCGGCGGGGCCAAACTGGGCCGACGTGCGCGTGGTCTGCGTCAGCCAGTCGGTCCACGCGCCGTCTCCCTCCCGGTACTGCACGTCGTAGCTCACGATCCCATCGGCGGCGTACCCGGTCCAGGAGACGATGACCGATCCCCCTGCCTCCGGCGGCGCTGACGCGCGCGTGTTGACGACCGGCAAGGCATAGGGACCGCCATAGGCGCCCAGATCGTTGCGACCTCCGTTGCGGGTGCAAACCATATTAGGTGGCAGGGAGCGGAACAAGGCCAAAAGTCAACACTGTATTGCAAAAGTTGGTCCACTGGTGAGCAGCCCATTGACAACGAGCATGCAAGAAACCTTCTGCGGTGTCCAGAAGCCACGACTTGCCACTGCCCTTGAGGCGTAGGTTAACTACCTGTCGAATGAGACTTTCGACGACCCCACTTCCGATAGGTAGTTTGTCTGCCCGGAAGCGGGCATAGTCCAGGCGACCGTGTTTGTGATGTTCCTGGAAATACTCGAACCCGGTTTGGGCAGCTTTCAAGTCTTTTACATCTTTTTGTTTCAGGTGGCGCTCAATCGTGTTTAGGAATTCCTTTACGTGACCCTGCTTGAGT
>OMKS01001896.1_pt1 | contig 18050 bp, 17 predicted proteins | sample 1674721 | NCBI WGS metagenome assembly OMKS01 (sample SAMN06264996, study PRJEB25208) | sediment metagenome | isolation source: hot spring sediment | place: USA: California | collected 2014-09-02
CACATACCGCGCCACCATGTCCCGTACCATTTGTTGCTCTTCTGTCGGTGCAAAATTCATTGGGTTCCTCCTTTTTATAATGACCTTTTTAGGGTTGTCCTGCGCAACTCTTTCCGTAAACCGGCATATGCCGCCATAAAGTGAAATGATACGGTCTCAGTTGCAAGGATCAAAATGCCCTCGGTGTCAATTTCCTCGGTTACCATGCCCTATCGACGGTAGCAGGTTGGCAGACCTTCCATATCAGTAGTGTGCAATACCTGTGAAATCAAGATAAGATAATAGTATCCTTGCTGGTGAAACTGCCCGACACTGCCATATAAAATTATTACGTACTTATGTATTGATGGGCGCTGAAAGCAACCATACTGCGCGTGCTGAATTCGCCGGACTGATGGCTTTTGACGACATGTCTCCCCCTCAACTCAATGCTCTTAGTGCAATCCACGATCGCACGCTATCAGGAGATGTCTGATTTTTTCATAGGATTATGTCTGATAAGTCGGAGAGGGCACGGCTTTTCATTCCTTTCTTCGAACCGCTTATCCATGTCTGATGGCTTTATTCACACAGAGCGATCGCTTCAATTTCCACCTGGGCATCTCTGGGAAGCCTGGTGACCTCGACACATGCCCGCGCCGGACAGGATTCTCCGAAGTATTCGGCATAGACGGCATTCAGTTCTGAAAAGCGCTCCATATCGGTTAGAAAAATAGTCACTTTGACAACACGGTCAAGACCCGATCCACCCGCATGAAGAATGGCTTTGATCGTGTCGAGTACTTTTCGAACCTGATGTTCAAATGATGCCTCCAGGAGTTGTCCCGTCGTGCGATCGAGGGGAATCTGTCCCGATACATACAGCCATCCGTTGGATTTTATCGCCTGAGAATATGGGCCTACCGGTTCGGGAGCCTGATCGGTTTTAATAATGGTTCTGGTCATGTCATTCCCTCCTTTTCTTTGACTGATCACTGAAATGGACTGCAAGTAATTAATCAGAAAAAAGGTAACGAATCAATACCTGTTGAGCGTTTGAATTGTTTCATGCGGGGAAATGGAGAGCCCTCGCCTTCAGGCGAAGATGTTGGATCGATTATTATCTGAAAAAGGATTCAGGATTCAAGGGTTCAGGATGACCCTGATACAGGTTCAGGACATAGGTAACACTTTTCTGAGAAAATGGCATCAAAAAGTTGTGGAGTTTGGAGATGCCGTGGAAGGAAGTGGACCTTATGAATATCCGGAGAGCATTTGTTCTGGAATCGTACAAGGAACAAACAAGTTTCAAAGATTTATGTTGCAGTTACGGAATCAGTACCGAAACAGACTATAAGTGGGTCAAGCGATTTGAACACGGCGGCATGGGATCTCTCGTTGATCAGTCACGGAGGCCCCACCGAAGTCCCAACTGCTTAAATGAAGATGAGGTCTGTGAACTGATCAGGTTGAAGCAGGCCCATAAGCACTGGGGTCCCTGCAAGATTCGGCAGCTGTATGAAGAGAATCACGGGACGGCGCCATCGGCAAGTAGCGTCAAACAGGAGCTGGATAAAGCAGGATTGGTAAAGCATCGGAAGCGACGTCCTTGAGGGAACACCGAGCGTCTCATCAACCCCGCACAACCTACTTCTCCCAATCAGGTATGGACGGTGGATTTTAAAGGGTGGTGGCTTACCCCATCGAGAGATCGATGCGAGCCCTTAACAGTGCGGGATGAATACAGCCGGTACATTATCGCCGTGAGGGCCATGAACTCCACTACAAGCAAGGTGGTCCGACAGGAGTTTGAAACCATATTCAGCGAATATGGCCTGCCCGATATAATCCGTTCAGATAACGGATCCCCGTTTGAAGCGAATAACTCACCCCTGGGGCTGAGCCGTTTATCTGCCTGGTGGATCAGTCTCGGAATCGGTCTCGACCGGATAGCTCCGGGACATCCGGAGCAGAATGGCGGTCATGAGCGCATGCACCGTGACATTAAATGGGAATTGCAGCGACATCCTAGAAGTACTCTTATCGAACAGCAGGAGGCGTTTGATGCATGGCGTAATGATTTCAACACCATTAGACCCCATGAATACTGGAACCAGCAACCACCTGCCAGATTTTATGTGAGATCGGACAACAGATACGAAGGAACGACCGATCTGATTGAGTATCTCGATGACTTCATCACTCGTAAGTATTTGAAAAACAGAACAATAAAACTCGAGAACCGAGCAATTTCAGTTACAACTGCCCTGGCGGGCTATGAAGTTGGATTAAAATACTTGACTTATAAAGATGTGGAGGTACATTTTGACTATCTCAAGATCGGTAACATTGATCTACAGGCCAAGGCCTTCATGCATGCTGGTCAGCATGCATGAAATATCGTCTCATGGATTGAGAGTGTTACCCATGTCTTGACCTATTCACTATTCAGGTTGCTTCCCCACGCCTCACTCTTTACTCCTCAATCTGTGAGTTTCAGCTGCCTTGCATCTGAACATTTTTGAACAGCCTTATCTTGGGAGTTTATCAACGGCCTGTATGGCGGCAGTTTCCCGGTGATGATGGTCGATATTTAAGGGATGGGGGAATGTGAAATAAAGGTTGCATCAGCTCTTTGTGTCTGCTAAACCAGAACCTGATTTTTATCATAACGATTTTAATAACTTTTCCCGAATGGATACAATACTGACCGTTACCGAACTGACACAGCATATCCGGTCGCTTCTCGAGGCGAGCTTCGGCTTTCTCTGGGTTACCGGTGAAATTTCCAACTGTCGACAGCCGAGTTCCGGTCATGTCTATTTTACTCTTAAAGATGAGAACAGCCGGATCAGGGCCGTCTTTTTTCGACAGTCCCTTAAAAATATCGGATTCAGCCTCGAAGACGGCATGAATATCGTTTGCCGTGGGCGGGTTGCCGTTTATCAGCAGCGGGGTGAGTATCAACTGGTCCTCGATGCGGCGGAACCACGTGGTGTCGGTGCTCTTCAGATTGCCTTTGAGCAACTCAAGAAAAAACTCGATGAAGAAGGACTGTTTGATCCATCACGAAAAAAGAAGCTGCCCTTTCTTCCCCGTCGAATCGGAATCGTTACCTCATCGACAGGTGCGGCGATCCGCGATATATTAAACATTACGAAAAGACGCTTTCCCTCTGTCAATATACTTATTGCGTTCGTCAGGGTTCAGGGAGTGGATGCGCCGCCCGAAATCTGCGAAGCAATAACACTTTTGAATACGATAGATGATGTTGATGTCATCATCGTATCGAGGGGTGGGGGTTCGCTCGAAGATCTTTTTCCCTTTAATGATGAGCGGGTGGCCCGAAGTATCGCCGCTTCGGCAATTCCCGTTGTTTCAGCTGTCGGGCACGAAATCGATTTTACCATCGCGGATTTCGCAGCGGATCTTCGAGCTCCGACGCCGTCGGCAGCTGCCGAACTAGTTGTTCCGTCGAGGACGACAATGATAGAAATAATCCATACACTTCGGAACAGATTGATGCTCAGTCACCGGCTCATGAGAGACCGATTGAAGGAAAGGATTATTCATAATCGTGAGAGGATACACGATCCGAAACGCCTCATTGATGACCTTCGAATAACCATTGATGACCTGTCGGACCATCTTACCGACTCGATTCATCATGGCGTCGATGTGCGGAAAATGAGTCTGTCTCATAGCATGTCGATGCTCAAGGTTCTGAGTCCCGTGACGCGAGTAACCAAAGAATTGCTGAGACTTGATGTTATGATGAAAAATATGACAGCGGCGGTAGAGCGGTTGTGTGATGCGGCAAAGAAAAGATTGCAGAAAGATATGGCGGTGCTTGATATTCTCAGTCCGCTGGCCGTATTGCGGAGAGGATATGGAATCGTGACGAAACTGCCGGACCATACGATTATTCGAGACATCAAAACGGTAGCATCGGGCGATTGTGTTCACATTACCGTTTCGTCGGGGGGCTTTACGGCTGAAATCACTGAAATATCCGGGAGAGAAAGTGAATGGGAGAAGTAAAGTTTGAAGAGGCGCTGGAGCGGCTCGAGTCGATAGTGAAAAAGATGGAACAGGGCGAGATGACGTTGGAAGAGTCGCTTGATGCGTTCGAGGAAGGAATAAAGCTGTCTCGTTTCTGTTCGAAGAAACTCGATGACATTGAACGACGAGTGGAGGTGTTGTTAAAAGAAAACAGCGCAGTTACAATCAAGCAATTTACGGGGGATGATGAAAATGAGTCGTGATGGCACTACCCGTTCCTTGGAGCTTTATTTGAGAGAAAGAAAGGCAAACATCGATAAAGCCCTTGACGTTTATCTCCCGAAAACGGATACTTATCCACCTGCGATTTTCGAAGCTACACGTTACAGTGTATTTGCCGGCGGGAAGCGGCTTCGTCCCATTTTGTGTGTTGCTGCGGCGGAAGCTGTCGGTGGACGGGAGGAACAGGTTCTGCCGGTCGCATGTGCCATCGAATTGATCCATACGTATTCGCTGATACATGATGATCTGCCCGCCATGGATGATGACGATTTCCGACGGGGGCGGCCGACAAGTCATAAAGTGTATGGCGAAGGGATTGCCATCCTTGCCGGTGACGCCCTTCTGACGGAGGCTTTTTATTTAATGTCGAGGGCGGATCTCATGGCGGATGTCGACGCTGATCGGCGGTTGATGGTGATCAACGAGGTCTCCCGAGCTGCAGGTTGTTTTGGAATGGTCGGCGGACAGGTCGCTGATCTTCAATCGGAGGGAGCGGCGGTTGACGAGGAAACCCTTCATTATATTCATGTTCATAAGACGGCGGCATTGATCAGCGTTTCTCTTCGTGCCGGAGCGCTGCTGGCAAATGCCGGAAGTGGGGATCTTCAGGCACTCACCAACTATGGAAGAAAAATAGGACTGGCGTTTCAGATTGCAGACGATATTCTTGATATTGAAAGCACCCGGGAGGTGCTCGGAAAAGATACCGGCAGTGATGAGGAACGACGAAAGATGACCTACCCGGCGCTGTTCGGCGTTGAACGATCACGACACAAAGCCGGCGAGTTAGTGAATGGAGCGCTGGTGGATCTGGAACGGTGTGATGAACGGGCGTGGCCGCTGAGAGAGATCGCCGCCTTTATTCTGGAGAGAAAATCCTAGGGCCGGTCAACGGCTTTGAATCATGGAGAGAGATATGAGCACCCTATTGGATACGATACATTCACCGGAGGATCTGCGGAAGCTTACCGTAGACGAATTGAACCTTCTTGCCGGCGAAATCAGAGAAATGATCATTGAAACCACCTCAACAAACGGCGGCCACGTTGCACCGTCCCTGGGTGCGGTGGAATTAACACTGGCGCTTCATTATGTATTCAATACGCCCGTTGACAAAATAGTCTGGGATGTGGGGCATCAGACATATACCCATAAAATCGTGACAGAACGAAAAGATCTATTTCATACACTGAGAAAAAAAGGAGGTGTCAGCGGATTTCCAAAACGGGAAGAGAGTATCTATGATGTCTTTGATGTGGGACACAGCAGCACGTCGATTTCAGCCGCTTCCGGCATTGCCTCCGCGCGGTCTCTAAAGCAGGATCATTTTAAGGTGATTGCTGTTATCGGTGACGGTTCGATGTCGGCGGGTCTCGCCTATGAGGGATTAAACTGGTCGGGTGATCGTAAGGAGGACATGATTATTGTATTAAATGATAATGAGATGTCCATTTCGCCTAATGTCGGAGCCATGTCGTCGTATCTGAACCGGATCATGACAGGTCAGCATGTCACAAAATTGAGAACTACCATCCAGAATATGATGAAAACGATACCGGGAATCGGGACGCAGATGATAAAATTTACGCGACAGGCGGAAGAGTGCCTCAAAGGTCTCATCGTGCCGGGAGTTCTCTTCGAAGAAATGGGATTTGAATACGTGGGACCGCTGGATGGTCACCGTCTGGATCATTTGATTAAAAATTTTCAGAATATCAAAGAACTGAAGAAACCGATTCTTGTCCATGTCATTACGAAAAAAGGAAAAGGATATGCCTTTGCCGAGAAGGAACCGTCCCGATTTCATGGTCTCGGTCCCTTCGATATAGAAACGGGGAATCCCGTTGTTCGAAGTGATGCGCACCCCAGTTATACGAAGATATTCGGACAAACGGCGGTAAAGCTGGCAAAGCAAAATGACAGAATAGTTGCAATAACGGCGGCGATGCCGTCGGGCACAGGGCTGGATCTCTTTGCTGAGGCAGTTCCGGAACGTTTCTATGACGTGGGGATTGCGGAACAGCACGGCGTTACATTTGCGGCGGGACTGGCGGTTGAGGGAATTGTTCCCATTGTTGCCATCTACTCAACCTTTCTGCAACGGGCTTATGACCAGGTTCTGCATGATGTCTGCCTCCAGAAGCTCCCTGTCGTCCTGGCCCTTGATCGAGGCGGTATCGCCGGAGATGATGGACCGACCCACCAGGGGCTTTTCGATTTTTCATATCTTCGGTCTATTCCTCATATTATTGTTATGGCCTGCAAAGACGAAAATGAACTCCAGCATATGTTAAAAACGGCGGTGGAATGCGGCAGGCCTGTTGCGATCCGGTATCCCCGTGGCGAAGGATGCGGTGTGCCGCTTGATCCGGAACCGACGTGTTTAGAGGTCGGCAAGGCCGAGATCCTGCGTGAAGGAAAGGATGTTGCTATTATTGCCGTCGGCTCCACCGTTCATCCATCAATGGAGGCTGCGGAAGAGCTGAAAAAGAAAGGCATTGATGCCGCGGTTGTCAACAGTCGATTTGTAAAGCCTCTTGATCGGGAACTCCTCTGTCGTGTGGCATCATCGGTTAAAAAGATTCTCACTGTTGAAGAAAATGTTCTCATGGGCGGGTTCGGCAGCGCCGTTCTGGAGCTCTTTGAAGATGAGGGGCTGTATGATGTGCGTGTCAAACGGCTTGGGATTCCCGATGAATTTGTGGAACAGGGAACGCAGGCTGAATTGAGAAAAAAATACGAGATCGACCGGGACGGCATTCGCGAGGCCGTGAAGAAGCTGGTGCAACCCTGACGATGCATGATGTACGATAGGAAAATCGGATCGTAAGGCATGAAACGGTGTCCATGAAGAAAAAGTCCACGAAAGTAAGGTTAGATAAACTTCTTGTCGACCGGGGCATGACGTCCACCCGGGAACGGGCGAAGGCCTTGATTATGTCCGGAGCTGTTCTGGTGGAAAATCAAACGGTTGACAAGGCGGGTGCATCGGTTGTTCCCGATGCGGTCATTACCATTAAGGTGGATGATAACCCCTATGTCAGCCGGGGCGGATTGAAGCTTAAAGGAGCGCTGTCGAGATTCAGTATTTCCGCAAAAGGTTGTGTCGCCTTTGATGTCGGCGTGTCCACCGGGGGTTTCACCGACTGTCTGCTTCAGGAAGGGGCACGGAAAGTCTATGCAGTCGATGTGGGCTACGGTCAGCTGGCATGGAAGCTCCGCCGGGACGAACGGGTCATTCTCTTTGAAAGGACAAATATACGGTATTTTTCGGGTGAAGGAATTATCGACGACATAGATGTCGCCACCGTTGATGTTTCCTTCATTTCTCTGAAACTTGTTCTGCCGGTTGTGGTTGCCCTCGTAAAAAACGGCGGCACCATTCTGGCACTGATAAAACCACAGTTTGAAGCTGGAAAGGAAGATGTCGGCAAAAAGGGTGTTGTGAGAGATCCCGCAGTCCATACAAAAGTGATCGACAGGATCATTGCTTTGTGTGAAAGCCTGAAACTTGAAGTTCAGGGCATCTGCGAATCTCCGATTACGGGGCCTGCCGGCAATAAGGAATTTTTTGTATACGCAATTAAATAGATCAAAGTATCAGGTTTGATGATCCGGCAAAAAGTTTTATATTCGTTGACGTCTCATTCCCGTGATAATGGGAATCCAGTATTTACGATGAGTTATAGATTCCTGATCGGGTCGGGAATGACAAAATAAGAGAAATCAGGACCTTTTGCGAGTCCATCAGGTTTCACGTTTTTAAGTTTCAGGTTCGGGCCCGTAGCAAGGGCATTCGGCAACCTGAAACGTGAAACATGAAACGCGGGGTATCATGGGGATCAAACTTGCTCGAACAGCAGGATTCTGTATGGGGGTGCGAAGGGCCGTTGATATCGTCCTCGATATTGCCCGGGATAAAGGCACCGAAAAGATCTATACCTATGGTCCTTTGATCCACAACCCTCAAACAATTGAGCTGCTGGAAAAACGGGGCGTTATCCCTGTTGAGTCTGTCGACGATATTGAAGCGGGGACCATCGTTATAAGGGCACACGGCATCTCATTGCAGGAACGGCAGCGGATAAGGGAAAGAGGGCTCAAGATCGTTGACGCAACCTGTCCCAAGGTTGCCAAGGTGCAGTCTATCATCAAAAAACATGCAGCCCAGGGATACACTGTCGTAATTGTGGGAGATAAGGATCATCCCGAGGTAACAGGCCTGCTTGGTTATTCCTCCGGGAGAGGTATCGTGATCTCTCGTGCCGAAGATATCGAGGCCCTGCCGCCGGTTGATAAGGTGTGTGTCGTTGCCCAGACGACACAAAATTCCGATGAATACGCCGTGATGATAGACAAGATTACAGAAAGGTTTCCCGATACGGTAACTTTCGACACGATTTGCGATTCCACAAATGAAAGACAGGAGGAAATCAGGAGCCTGGCGTCGCAAATGGATGCCATGATCGTCGTAGGGGGCAGAAACAGCGCAAATACGAAAAGACTGGCTGAAATATCGAAAGAAACCGGTACTCCGACGTTTTATGTAGAAACGGCTGATGACCTCGATAAGGATCTCATCCACGGATATGAGGATATCGGTATTTCCGCCGGTGCCTCAACGCCGAACTGGATTATCGATGGCGTGATGAACTATTTAACGCAGCACCGTGAAGAGAAAGGTCAGAAAGAATTAACGACTGCATATAAACTCTGGATGTGGGCGGTGAGGAGTGATCTTTATTCGGCTTTCGGTGCAGGGTGCTTGTCCCTTGTCGGGACCTATCTTCAAAATCTATCCATGAATTTCCTCAATGTAATGATGGCTTCCTTCTACGTATTTGCCATGCATACGCTTAACCGGCTTCAGGATAAGAATCCGGGCAGGATCAAGGGGAGTTTTCGGGAAGAACACTATGTTCGTTACAAAAAAATCTACTCTGCGGTGGGATTACTGTCGCTGATCATGGCCCTCGTTTTGTCGTATATGACGGGAATTGTGCCGTTTCTTATTCTTGTTTTCATCTCCGGACTCGGTTTACTTTATAACATCAAAGTGTTCCCTCCGTCGTGGTCGCTCAAGCGTATCGGTGATATCCCCGGGTCAAAAACCCTTTTTATTGCTGCCGCATGGGTGATCGTTACCGTGGTCATTCCCCGGGTTGAAGTAAGTGTAACCGTAACTCCGGCAATGATTGTCGCCATGCTGTTTGTTTTTACCGTTGTATTTGTAAAATCAGCCCTTTCCGACATAATTGATATTCAAAGTGATCGACTTGTCGGCAAAGAAACCATTCCCGTCGTTATCGGTGAAAGTCATACGTTACATCTGCTCAAGGGAATTTCCGTGTTCATGGGCTTCATTCTTGTTGCGTCATTTCTCCTTGAATTTACGTCGCCCCTTTCGTTGATCCTTATTATATCGGTTTTTTACGTATGGATTTGTATTCGACTTTGTGATAAGAGAACGCAATTTTCAAGCATCGTACTGGAAGGATTGTTGGAAACGAACTTTATCATAGCAGGTATGTGTTCGTATTTATGGTCACTTCTAATCAACTTTGCTGCATAAAAACCATGAAAGCTGGTGACGCGATGATGAGAAAGATGACGGTTATGTCGGTGGTTGCGGTGCTTGTCCTGATGCTCTGGTCCTGTGGAGGTCTCAGATATTCTCAAGTATCCCCGGATGCAACAAATTTTCACCCCAGGAGCATCGGTATTCTTTCCGTCGACGTCGGAAGTTACGGGGAAGCGAGAGGAATTGTTGATCAGATTTTTGCGGGTGTCCTTGCCAAAAAAGGCTGGTTCGACACCGTTGTATCTTCGGAAACGATCAAAAGCCAGATGATGAATAATCCCGAAACCAGACAAGCCGTTGTCGACTATGTGACAAAGTTGAAAGCGGTCAATTTCTCCGACCCCGATTTGAGCAAAAAAATAGGTGTTCTTTATCAGATGGATGCGTTTCTCCTTGTGACGATTGACTTCTGGAACTATACCATGGAAGCAGAGGACAAAGTGGCGAAGGTAGGTTTTGCAGTGCGGCTTGTGGAGGCCCAGACGGGAAAAACCATGTGGGAAGCGGGGCATCATGAAGCGAAAAAATATGTACTGTTCAAGCCGGATCTGAGCGATCTTGCGGAAGATGTTGCAAAGACAATGATTAACGAAATGCCTCATTGACAGAGTGAGAATAGTTGTTATGTTATGAATGCGATTTTGTTGCGGTGAGCAACAAAACATAAAGCATGAAAGGTGAAAGACATGAAGGAAAAAGTAACGGAGCTGCTTAAGGATATCAGGCCGAAACTCCAGGCTGACGGTGGAGACGTTGAGCTTGTTGATATAAGTGATGACGGTGTTGTTTCAGTCAAACTATTGGGAGCATGTGGCGGTTGTCCCATGGCCCAGATGACCCTGAAAATGGGAATTGAACGGTATTTGAAATCACAAATCCCTGATATCAAAGAAGTTATATCGGTTTAAGAAAGTAGCTGATAAAGAATTCATACGGTAATATGGGGAGGATATGAACGATGGCGTATGTGATAACCGATGAATGCATTGCTTGCGGTGCCTGTGAAGACGAATGTCCTGTCGAGGCAATCAGCGAGGGAGAAGACAAATACATAATAGATCCTGATGCTTGTACCGATTGTGGTGCCTGTGCTGACATCTGTCCTGTCGAAGCGATCGAACCCGAGGAATAAAATAATCAACATATTTATTATAATAAGCTTGCTACCGGCGGTTGAACGCTGTGCCTGCATTCATCCTGCGATATCGAGCGTTCCCTGGTATCGGGTTGGAGATGTATGGGACTGTTCATAACATTTGAAGGGCCCGAGGGTTCGGGTAAAACCACCCAGATTAAAAAAGCCGGAGAGTATTTACGGAGCAGAAATATTTCCTGTATTCTCACAGAAGAGCCGGGCGGCACTGAACTGGGATACACCCTCAGGCAGCTTCTCCTGAACAAATCTTCTATCAACATTGTGGGGAAAGCGGAACTCCTTCTCTTTGCTGCGGCACGAGCCCAGCATGTGGAAGAGGTTATCCTTCCGGCGCTGGGTGGCGGAGCGATTGTCCTGTGTGATCGTTTTGCTGATGCCACCATCGCATATCAGGGGTATGGCAGGGGGCTGAACGTTGAAGAGATCAGGTGGATCAACGACTATTCATCCCGGAATCTGAAACCGGACCGGACCCTTTTTTTTAATCTCCCTGTTGAGACCGGGCTGAACCGGGCGATGGGGCGCATCGCTCAAAGTGCCGGTTCCCATACGGAGGATAGGTTTGAGGGAGAGGAACTGCAATTTCACCGGCGGGTGTGGGAGGGGTACTATACCATCATCAAGGATGAACCGGAACGATTCCGGATTATTAATGCAGCGCGGGATATAGAGCAGGTATTTAATGACGTTTGTTATCACTTGGATGCCGTTCTGAGCATAAAGTGAGTGATGTCCTTCAAAAACATTTGCGATCAGGAGAGACAGAAAGACATATTGCAGCGGGCCATACAAACGGAACGCATGGCACATGCCTATCTGTTTTACGGTATAGAGGGAATCGGGAAGAAAACGTCCGCCCGTATTTTTGCCAAGGCTTTAAACTGCAGGGAAGGTGGCATCGATTCATGCGATGAGTGCCCCTCATGTGTAAAAATTGACCGCAACACCCACCCCGATGTCATTACCATCGAACCGAAAGGTACTTTCATCAAAATTGAGGATATCAGAAACCTTCACGGTCAGTCACAATTCAGGCCGTTCGAAGGAAAAAAAAGAGTATTTATCATGGTTGATGCAGATAGAATGAATAATCCATCGGCAAATGCTCTTTTAAAGACGCTGGAAGAACCGAATCCGTCGAATATTTTGATTCTTGTCACATCGCGACCCTATCTTCTTCCCTCTACGATTCTGTCCCGATGTCAGAAGCTGCGATTCAATCCTATCCAAAAAGAAAAAATAAGCCGGTTTCTTAAAGAAAAAGCAGTAGTGGACAGAAACATGGCTGATGTGCTTGCTTCTTCATCCCGTGGGAGCATAGGCAAAGCTCTTAGGATGATGGAGGAAACCTCTCTTCTGTTTAAAAATGAGGTTATAGAAATGATTGCAGCCTGGGATGTCGATAAAAATCCGCTTGGATTCCTCACGTTTGCAGATGCATTAGGTGATGGGAAAAAAGTCGTTTGGGAAAGACTCGATATCCTGAAAAACTGGTACAGGGATATGCTGGTATACAAGGAAACGGGCGAAACGATAAGTCTGATACATCAGGATATCATTCCGATAACAAAAAAGTATTCCGATATGCTCACAGGCAGCGACATTTTGCGGGGAATAACGATTATTGAACAGGCGGCACGGGCGATTGATCAGAATGCGAACAAACAGTTGACATTGGAATCGATGATGTTTAAACTCCTCGGAATGGCCGTAGGCACTCCCCAATCATGTGATATGAGAGTTATGTAATGTCAGAAACACTGGAAACGGGAAGAATAAACATCATCGGCATCAGGTTCAAAGCGAGAGGGAAAGAGTATTCTTTCGATGCCACAGACACCCGGTTAAAAAAAGGAGACAAGGTCATCGTCGATACGGAGAACGGGCTCGCTATTGGTACTGTTTCGACGGAAGTCAGAAAGCTGTCGCGGAATGAGCTCCCGGACAACCTGAAAAAGGTCGTGAGAAAGGCGCAAGACGAGGACCTTGTGACTGAAGAGGAAAATGCCGTTCTTGAAGAAAAAGCTTTTGAATTCTGTGACGGACGAATCAGAGAAAGAAATCTCCCGATGAAATTGATCGATGTGGAGTGTCTCTTCGATAAAAGTAAAGTCGTGTTTTACTTCACTGCTGACAGTCGCGTTGATTTCCGGGAACTCGTTAAAGATCTTGTACAGGAATTCAGAAGCAGAATAGAACTGCGGCAGATATGGGTGAGAAGCGAAGCGCGCATCCTGGGAGGAATGGGGATCTGCGGGAGAGAGCTTTGCTGCGTCAGTTTCCTCAATAACTTCGAGCCAGTATCCATCAAAATGGCAAAAGAGCAGAATATGCTGCTCAACCCGGAAAAGATATCGGGACGCTGTGGCCGCCTCATGTGCTGCCTTGCCTTTGAGTACGGCCATTATTGTGATACGAAAAAAAAATTACCTAAATGCGGGATGACGATTCAAACCAGTCAGGGTCACGGTAAGATTGTCAGACAGGATCTTCTCAGAGAAACAATCGTTGTTCTCTTAGACGACGGGAAGGAAGTCGAGCTGTCCGGCCGGGAAATCATGGAACGAAACTCGTTCAGCCTGTGATAAAAACCGTTGATTCAACTAATACGTGCATTTGGAGTGAATGAACATGAAAAAAGCTTTCTATGTAACGACACCGATCTACTACGTCAATGCTCCTCCCCATATCGGTCATGCATATACGACCATTGTTGCCGATGTCATGGCACGTTTCTATCGAATGTTGGGGTATGATACGTATTTTCTCACTGGAACGGATGAGCACGGTGACAAGGTTGCCGAGGCGGCGGTCAAAGCCGATGTGACCCCGAAGGATTATGCCGATCAAATAAGTGCGTTGTTCTGCGAACTGTGGCCGAAACTATCCATAACGAATGATTATTTCATACGGACGACTGACACGGATCATGTTGCCACGGTCCGGTCGATTCTCCAGAAGGTCTATGACGCGGGTGACATTTATTTTGGCAGTTATGAAGGCTTTTATTGTGTCGGCTGTGAACGGTTTTACCGGGAATCCGAACTGGAGGACGGCAAGTGTCCCGATCACCAGACCGAGCCCGAACTCAGAAAGGAAAGCAATTATTTCTTCAAGATGAGCAAATACAAGGAATGGCTGATACAGCATATTAATGATAATCCTGACTTTATCAGACCCGAACGGTATAAAAATGAAGTTCTCGCCTTTTTAAGGGAACCGCTTGAAGATCTCTGCATTTCCCGTCCGAAGACGAGACTGACCTGGGGAATTACTCTTCCTTTTGATGAGGATTATGTGACCTACGTCTGGTTTGACGCTCTCATCAATTACGTAACGGGTCTTAACTATCCAGACGGAGAAAAGTTTAAGAAATTCTGGCCTGTATGCGAACATCTCATCGCCAAGGACATTCTCAAGCCCCACGGTATTTACTGGCCGACCATGTTGAAGGCGGCGGGGATCGAGCCTTACCGGCATCTCAATGTGCACGGATACTGGAATATTGATCAGAGTAAAATGTCGAAAAGCAGGGGGACGGTGGTCAAGCCGCTCGATCTGAAAGACAAATACGGGCTCGATCCATTCAGGTACTTTCTTCTCAGAGAAATGGTGTTCGGGCTTGATGCGAATTTCGGTGAGGAAAACTTCGTCCAGCGAATCAATTCCGACTTGGCCAACGACCTGGGAAACCTTGTCAGCAGAGCAATAACCATGGCGGTCAAGTATTTTGATGGGAAGGTTCCCTCCTCCGGCGCCCCGTCGGAAGATGATGCGGTAATCATTGAAAAAGCCAAAGGCCTTCTTTCCGATGTCGAGAATGCGTTCCGCCAACTCGCCTTCCACAGGACCCTCATATCAATCTGGGAATTTATAAATGCAACGAACAAATATATTGTTGAGCAGGAACCGTGGACGCTGGCAAAAGATCCCGCACGGAAGGAACGACTAGAAACGGTTATCTATAATGTACTTGAGTCCCTTCGCGTCATCGCCGTTCTCATAGCTCCCTTCATGCCGGACAGTTCCGGCGACCTCATGAAACGGCTCGGTATTCAGGATCCGGAGAGCCAGAATTTCAGCAGCATACAAGTATGGGGAGGATTGCCTGCCGGAAATATACTGACCCGCGGTGAATCACTTTTTCCGCGATTTACTTATAGAAAACGTGAAGACGAACAGGAGGCGCGAAAATTGACTGATGTAAAAGCGGAAATCAGTTACGAAGACTTTGAGAAGATAGATATTCGGGTTGCCAGAATTATCGAGGCCGCAGCGGTTCCCAAGTCGAACAAGCTTTTGAAGCTGAAAATCGATGTCGGTGAAGAAAGAACCATTGTTGCCGGAATGGGCAAAGATTACAAGCCTGAAGATCTCGTAGGTAAGCAGATTGCCGTCGTCGTCAATCTGAAACCGACGAAGCTCATGGGGGTGGAATCTCACGGCATGCTTCTGGCGACGGATACCGACACGGGACTGACATTGATTACCTTTGATGATGAGGCGACGGAGGGAGCGAAGATTCGATGATCATCCTCTCCAACCGTGAGATGTTTACCGGAGCGGTGACGGTGGCTCGGAAGGTACATCCAGCTTTTTAACGTACCGTGCAACGATATCGACGGTATTGATGACATTCAACCGATTGAAGAGAAATTCGAATTGATCCTCCAACTGTTTTCCGATGGCCGTTAACACAGAGGTCGGAAGATCCCACATGTCCTTTTTGAAAGGCCCGAATCCCTTTTTTCGTGTTTTGTACATAAACTGCTCTTCCGTATCCTTGTCCTTTTTCTCGCCCCGCAAATTCGTATTAATGTAATCATAGACCCTGCGCTTCAGGTCCGCCGGGAAACTATCACTATCGTAGATGATATTCTGGAATCCTGTGGCCAAGTGGATTTCCGCTGTCTGTGTGGTGGGAAATTTATCGAATGCCTCGTTCGGAAGAGTCGACGCCCCGTGCTGCACCGCACCTGCCAGTCCATAATCGTTTCGCGCGACTTCGGAAATGTCCTCCAGCGTATCAAAGTCGATTTTGACTTGGGCGATCGCGCCGTCGGGGAGGGGTACGCCGCCATGAGTGGTTCCCGTCTGGATACTGATCTTGCTGATTCCCGGCATGTCCCCTTTCTTTTTCAGTTCTTCCCGATAGTTGTCCATGAAGATTCTGAATTCCTCGACGGTGGTGTTCTTTCCGCCCACTTCACCGATCTCGCCGCCTACTGATATGGTAATCCCCCCCGGTTCGATGCTGCGAATCAGTGCCGTCAGTTCGGCATTGATGACATAGTTGTTTTTCTGCTGTTCTTTGATCGTCGGTTTGCTCAGGTCAACGACGGTAGACGAGTCGATGTCGATATTGTAAAAGCCGCCGGCGATGGCCTCTCGGATGAGTGCCTTGGTGCTCTCCACTTCGGCAGCGGGGTCTTGGGTGTATTTTTTTGCATTGATTTGGAAGTGATCGCCCTGGAGAAAAAGAGGTCCTCTGAAACCCGTTTTGATTGCCGCCGCCGTAACCGCTGCCGCGTATTCAGCAGGGCGCTGCTCCGTATAGCCGATTTCCGAGCGGGCGATTTCAAAGATAAAAGCCCCCACTTTTCCTTTCACAGCGGCGCGAAAGACCGCCTGCGCACCGTAATAGGTGATTCCTCTGAGATTAATCGCCGGCACGGTGAATCCAGTTGCCTCTTTTCTTCCCATGGCTTCATAGAGCGCCCGGATAGACGACGACACGATACCGAGAGTCACCCCCGCCCGTCTGATCAGCCAGCGCGCCGCTGTTTTTATGTTCTCATCGGAACAGAAAACAGCAGTATAAATAAGGTTGTCAATGAGCTCGTTGCGAAGTTTTGATTCATTAAGGACCGCAACATTGCCGCCTGAGACCTTCAATACGCCTTCAATCCCTTTTTTTAATTGTTCGGTTGTCTGAAACATCTTAGGCTGCTCCTTTCCCGCTGATACGAATCAAATGCGACCATGCGTTATTTTGTTTTGGAGAGAAATTCCCGTGCCTTTTCAATCTCGTACCTGCTGCCGATATATATCGGGCTTCTCTGGTCGATTGATTCAGGCCTGATTTTGAGAATGTCGACGTCTCCGTTGGTCGCCTTGCCACCGGCCTGTTCAATTAGAAAAGCCATGGGTTTTAATTCGAAGATAAGCCGCAGCTTTCCCTTCTCCGCATTTTTCAGGGCCGGGTAGGTGAAGACGCCCCCTCGCTTAATCATGATTTGATTAATGTCGGGAACGAAACCACCGCTATAGCGGAGTTTATATCCTTCCGCTTCCAGAAATTCGACGAATTTGAGATGTCCCGGCAGCCAGTCCTTCCGCAATCCGCCGAGGCTGTAAATCGATCCCTTGTCTTTCAGAACGATATTTTCTTCCGACAGCACATACTCTCCTTCACGATTCAGAACAAATTCATGCGTTCCCTTTCCCGCTGAATAAACCATGGTAATGAGCGGACCGTATGTAATGTACATTGCTGCGACTATATCATTTTCTCCGATTTGTCCGAGGGGACCCCGGTAAATTCCAATGATCGTGCCGATGGCGAGATTCGTATCGACGAGGGATGATCCGTCGAGGGGGTCAGCCGTTATGGAATACTGCTCGTCTCCATCACCGATTTGGATGATATCCGGCTCTTCCTCAGATGCGTATTCTCTGACAAACCCGGAGTATTTCAATTGACTCTGGAGAATTTGATCGGAACTTTTGTCGAGGGCAAGCTGTTCTTCCCCGTAAATGTTTTCAAAACCCGCAAGTTTTCGATTCGATTCGTGAATCTTCGCTGAAATATACTTTCCCGTCACGGCAATCTGCCAGATAAGCCGCCTGAGCTCCATTTCGACGCCGGCCATCCACATGTGCCGACGCAAGTCGACAAATTGTTTTGTGGCATCAGATATGTTTTCCATGATACCCTCACTCTTTATAATATAAAAATATGGATACCCTTTCTTTCTAGAGTTTAGAGTCTCCACGTAAAAAATGGTTAAAATTTATAAAAAATACTTGACTTTGCCGCGCATTCGCGCG